>OGYD01000028.1_pt1 | contig 101598 bp, 154 predicted proteins | sample 1576441 | NCBI WGS metagenome assembly OGYD01 (sample SAMEA3541537, study PRJEB24748) | human gut metagenome | biome: human gut; feature: human-associated habitat; material: faeces | place: China | collected 2012 | reverse complement strand
CATTTGCGCATATCTTCAAGACTCATCTTATCCAGTGCTCTATAAGCATCACGTTTAACTTTGTTAGCTTTATTAATTTGTTCTGCTTCAGCTTCTTTATTTATAAGTACATAATCAGTAGATGGAGTTACTTTATCAATGCCATTTGCTACTCTCTTATGTCCTAATAGGAATAAATATTGCAATTCTCCTTCAGGTCTATCAGTATTAATTACTAATTCTTTCTTACCAATCTTAATTGCAAATGTATCCCAAAATGTGCTATCAGGATCTAATTCTCCTTCAGCTTTACCCATTTTCTGTTCTAGTTCTCTAGCTTTGTCTCTGGTTAACCCTGTGTAACGGCTACCAGATCTTGTCCAATAGGAACCCAGATAATCAAAGCAATTGGACCATTTTACTAATCCAGTCCAAGGATTCTGTTTAGTTATTCTAACGATTACTTCCATAATATAATTATATATTAGATTGTTCAGTTTTATAAACTTTCTTTTAATTCTCTATTCATATTATATAAAAGAACTTTTTGATGAGTTGTAAGTTCTTCTATCTTTTTATCAGGACAATTTTCAAGATTATTATAAAATTCTTCCGCTTTTTCCAATGTTGAAAACATTTTGAAACTGTTTGTCGTATCCCAAACTATATAATCACGGTTTACGTTTTGATCATCATAAGACCAAATATATTTTAAATTTGACCAACTTCTAGAGGAAGATGGATTTCCATATTCACCTTGTAATTGCCGTTGGATAGATCTGCGATCACAACCTGTAGATCTGCTAGCTTCCATAATACTAGGATATTCTGCAATAAGTTTAGCTGTTTCTTTATCGAATTGCAATACTTTTTTTGCAACTTTCATACCATTGGTTCTAGCGTTTTCAAGCATTTTACCTTCTAATTTATCTCCAGTTTTAAATAGATGTTTTTCAGCAGCTTTACGACAGGCTTCTGAAATAACATGACCGCCTTTATCTAAATTGTAACCTTTATCTGGATTTGTAGAATCATATTGTTTTATCCAATATATCTCTCGTTCGTCTACCTGTTTTGGTGTACCTTCTATATTCTCCAGAAGCTCTACTTGAAAATTTTCAGGTTTGTGGTTTACTATAGCTATATAGATAGCTAGAGTTCTATCATTTTTACGCTGTGAGTTTAATGCACGATAAATATGTTCGGCAAAACGCTTATAAATGTCTCGTTTGGTTTGTCCAATATAAACTTTATTGTTAGTTCTATCTGTAATTTTATATATTCTGCTCATAGTAGTACATTTTCTAATTTTTAATATACTACTATAACGCAGAATATATATTTATGTTGCCCACAAACGCGTAGATTATTCACAAGACATTATTAATTCTCCACATGCTCTGGGGTCGCGGAGCATTAATCCGACTTCACCCAAGAAGTGTACTGAGTAACCATCCTTAGCGTTAGAACGAACTTCTGTGTTAGAGTGAGCGTAACCAGCAGGAGTTACAGAACCAGCTGTACACCAGTTAACGAATTCACGATCTTTACGAACTACTTTAACAATGTTAGCTTCACCATCACGACGACCCAAATCCAAGAATGTCATACGGTAAGATTCCAACGGTTTCAAAGTAACAGGATGCAACTGACGATTATAAGTAGTATTGTCATACAACGGGAAATACTTCAAAGTCAATTCAATACCATTAGACATTGCGTAAGTCTTAAACTGACCACCGAACTTCAAATTATCACCAGAACCAGTTACGAATACTGTGTCAATCAAGTTCATGTTAGCCATCTTTTCTTTAAGTACACGGTCAAATTCACGCATACCCATTTCACCAGTCAAGGCAACGAACTTACGTTCATTAGTACCCAATACATTGTAAGACAGGTCAAACAAGAAGTCTTCCAACAGTTCAGCTGTCAAACGAGTATAATAACGTCTGTTAGACGGAGCAATCTGTTCCAGCAAACCAGCACCAATAAATGCAGGACGACCATTCTTACCTTTCAGATTACAAGAACCATCTTTGTTTACGTTGTTCTGATTGTATACCAAAGCTCTTTCAAGACGTTTGTACCACTCACGCATTGCAACCCATTCCTGGAATGTAGACCACAAATAAGAAGTTTTACCAGTCTTAGGATCTTTCAAAGCTACTGCCATAACTGTAGAGTAAGCAGAACCTGTGATATCATAAGACAGACGTACTGTAGTCAAATAGTTACGCATCTTGAAGTGAGTATTGTAATTCAGGATATCAGCCTCTTCACTGTATTCTTCATAAGCAGAAGCCAAACGGTTTACTTGGCAACCAGAAGCTAAAACAGCCGGGTCAATATAAGAAGCGGGACTACCATTAGATACAAATACTGTATAAACATACAGATTGCCATCTTGATACGGAGCATCCTGAATACGTGCTTGACTCTTATCATCAAATTCGATAGTAGCACCAGGACCAAACCATGCATCTTCCAACCACAAAGTAATAGGAGTATTACCCAAACCTGGAGTAGAATTTTCACCAATTGCAGCACCATTCCATTTAGCGTCACGAATTGTAACAGCTCTATCTTGGTCGATCATAACACCCCATTCAAATGAAGGCTGATCAATAGTCATTACATTTCCAAGACCACCTGTCAACATATCAAGAGAAGTACTGTAACCATTATCTTTAGTACCAAATACGTATGACAGGATAGTAGATACCTCATAAGGTCTTTGCTGAGAAGCGAGACTAATCTTATTAGTGTCGATCAAATCAGAAAACCATTTACCTTTGTATAATTGGAGGTTATTAAGAATATTATTATCCATAAAATACTAGTAATTTAATTTTTTTATTTATATAATTAATTATTATGATATACGCAGTTGTCGTGCAGCTGAGAACCAAATTGGATCATCATCAGAACCCGTAGCTTGTTTTCTAGATTTAGTAGTAATACTACTAGATTTTAAACTTCGTCTAAACTTATCAATAGCTGAATTATTTCCTTCACGTTTAGCAGCCTCAATAAGTTTGTCAGCATTCATTGTAAAGTATGCTGATTCTATCAGATTCTTAACACCACCCTTAGCATAGTCCTTTTGGTACTTTGTTTTACCGTCTGTGTCTGGCTTAAGTATATAATCCATTAAAACCTTTTTATCTTTTTCAGGGACTGTAATACCACGTATATTCTTTAAGCCTTTTATTTCGCTAACAACGTTATCGTAGAATTGCTGTTGTCTCTGCAACTATATCTGATAAGCCTTTTTCTGATCCTCTAATAGCTGTTTCTTCTTTTCCTCTTTAATCTCTTTAAGATCTTCTAAAGCGTCTTGTGCTTCATCTTCAAGTAATCCAGCTTCTTCGTATCTACTTACTAACTTATCAATCTTCTTAGTAGAGAACCCTTTTTCTTTAAGTAATTGTTTTACTACTAATTTCTGATTAGCTTCATCTTCAATATCAATATCATCTAAATCTAACTCAGCATCAATAGTCAGATACTTCTTTAAATCTCCACCTTGCTTTACGAAATTATCTAGTGCTTCAACTTCTTCACTAGAGTATTCAGGCTTGCTATTTTCTTCAATGACATTTTGGAAGTAATTAATTAACTCATCTACACTCTTGGGTTTTTCCTCTCCTTCTTCAAATTCCCAATTGAGTTTTTCAGCCATAGCGTCAAAGAAGTTAGTAACAACATTTTCTTCATTATTATCTTCAACCTCTTCTTCCTCTTCTGTTTCTTCCTCAATAGTTTCTTCTTTACGAGGTCTACCAGGCTTACGTTTTGGTTTATCTTCAATATCTTCTTCTTCGATTTCTTCTTCCTCAGTATCTTCCTCTACTGGATTTTCTTTATTATTCTTTACTTCGATATTGTTCTTTTTAATATCTTCCAATTCTTCATCGTCTAGTGATTCAAATTCATCAGCATTGACATTAACGTTTTCATCAATATTTGAATTTCTAAAACCACCATCTGGATTAGGGATAAAGCTATCTAGTACAGCTTCAAATCCACCTAATGTCATTTTTTTATCCATAATTAAAATATTTAATTAGATTTATTTTTTCTTCTTTTTACCTTTATTCCATTTAGCAGCATTCTAAGCGAATATTGCTCTTTTTCTTGTTACAGGATTCTTACTGTGAGTTAGCTCTTCAGTTGTCTTTCCTGTCTTCTTTTTAGTTGCATTGAACTTACCTCTATTCTCTGGCTTTATCTTTATCTTCTTCATAATTCTAAAATTGTTTATTTACTATTGGATAAGTACCAAGTAAAGGTATCTTGTTAAACCATTTTGTATACTATCCAGGTGTAGCAAATTGAAGATAAGCAGCTTCAATAGATCTCATATCTTTAGGTAATGATCTTATAGCTTTCTTAATCTATCTAGAAGTTACCTTATCTCCTATATTATTAATCATACCAGTCTTAAACATATACTCTCTAAGAGTATTCATATAAGACTTCTATTCTGTACCTTTGCTATAATAATCAGTTTTATCTGGAAATAATGGATTCTTCTATTTTGATAAATCTCTTTTTAACTCTGCAAACATAGAGTTGCTATAATCAGGATTTGAACTTTTAGCTAAATTGAAATCTACATAGTGTCCTAATTCATGTCTAGTAGTAGGATAATCTATCTCTGTAAGATTTCTATTTATCTAATATTCAAAATCATCATATCCTGCTGGTTGTCTTCTAGTGATATACCTATTTACAGCTGCATCCTTAGCCTACATTTTAGCCTTAGCGTCTAACTGTTTTATAACAGGATTAGGTAAATTCCAATAATTAGTATTATACTAATTAATTATATCTTCATATACTTTAGCGTAATCATCGCCATATGTATTCTAAATCTATCTAGCTCTTTCCATATAAGCTGGATTAGAATATAGATCTTCAATTATTCTATTTCTAGATTCTATAGCATCATCATATAATTTATATGTACGAGCTTTATCTTCAGCTTCTCTACGGAACAAACTATTTATCTTATCCTATACAGTTCTTTTTACTTCTGGTACATATTTAGAAGAGTATTTAGTTAATCCTCTAGCTACATTAGATACTGCATTACCTGCTAATTTAAATACTGGATTAAGTAAAGCTCCTTCTACATATAGACTGCCTAATGGATCTGAATTTGAAACATAACCTGCACCTGGGTTATATCCATATGTAGGATTATACGGATCTCCTTTAGGGTCAAAGTTAGTAATAGGTCTTTCACTAGTATTCTGTGGTGGATCTTCATCTACAATACCACCATCTGCATACTTCTTCCAATCCCAGTACTTCAGCTAGGGATTATTCTCCCTAGCCTACTTATACTGTTGCATTCTCTATCTAAATGCTTCACGTTCCATAATTATTTACTTTTCTTAGAACCCTTTTTAGAGCTCTTCTTTCCACCTTTACAAGCCATAATTAATTCTCCTTATTACTTTTAATCTTAATGTACTTCAACCAAGCGAAATGTTTTCTTTGCTTACAGTATTCAAGATTGGTATCATTATTATACGCTTCTTCTTCAAAAGATACATCATGATACCGATCTCCTTGTTTATCTGATAATCTAGCTATAGATATTATTAAATATTCAATACCATACCAAATATAGAAAGGCAACCACAACATTTCTTGCATCTATTTGAGATGAATCTTTTCGTGATTATATTCAATATCTGTTATTTTAGATTTATCTCTAGTAAATATCAAGCCAAATATATTGATATATTTATAACCCTTAAATGGTATAAATTTGTTCTGTATTACTTTCATATTACTTCTCTCCTGTCACCTTATTTCTTAAAAACTCATCTTTATCTATCTATACAAATGTACAATTAAGTTTTTTCATATAACCCTATTTATGTCGTAATGCGTATTTTATACCGTTTTTATCTACTCCTAATTTTCTAGAAGCTTCTCTTAGTGATGGATAATATTTAATATCACTACTGAATAAGCATTTTATACAAAAACCATCAGGTCTATTATTAAAATCAGAATATCGTTTAATAGAACTTTCAGATAAATGTTTTTTCCATTCTATTTGTTTTTCTTCAGGAAAATCAATTATGCGTGGTATTTTATAACCTTGCTTATATTTTTCTTTCATAGTCTCTGACTATTTTGGTTTTTTTCTTCCGATGTTAGAACATAACCACTTTTTACGCATTTCTTCAGTCCATTTGCGTCCAATAGCTTTTTGTCGTATTTTCTATTTAGTTTCTTCAGATAAATGTTTTCCAGCAGAAGCAGCCTATTTATCAATATTGTATCCATTTTTACGATTTGCAGAATCATAATAGTCTATATATTTCTACTCTAATATTAAACATTCATCTGGTTCACAATATTCTAATGCTTCAAATATAAGATATTCTTCATATTTATTCCAAGCATTCTGTAAATGCTAATTGCAATGTTTATGAGATTTAAGATTTCTTTTGTGCTCTTTCAATCTTCTTTCAACATCTATAGAACTTCCTATATAACGTTTACCAGTTTCGGTGTTATAAATCTAATAAACTCCTGCCATTATTATTTACTCTTTGCAGCTTCTGCGTTAGTTTTATTTTTTAAAGCAGTCTTAGCTTTTAGTTTCTCTCTATCCATAGCAGCTTTATCAGACATACGTTGCAATTCAGTTTCATGCTTCATTCTATCTTTTTCAAGCTGTATCTTCTTATTTTCAGCTTCTCTCTTCTGCTCTATCTCTCTACGCTTATTATTAAGTTCTAATTGTTTAGTAGCAATATCAGAATTTATCTTCTACTATTCTAGTGCTTGTTTTCCTATTTCAATTGGATCAGGAATACCATTCATATCTTGATCCATATTCTCAGCACCACGATAAGCATTAAGTTGTGCTACAGTAATTTTAGTAGCATTGTCTTGATCTACTTTATATTTTTCAAGATCCATTTCAGCTTCCTTAAGCATAAGCTCTTCTTCTTTAAGCTGATTCTGTTGTTCTGCTATTTGCTGTTGTGCTTGTTGTTGCTGTTGCATCTGTTCCATTCTTTTCTGTTCAATTTCCTCAAGTCTATTCTTAATCATACTCATATTATCTAAAGTAATGATTTCAGCAATATCTAATAGACTAGCACCATTCTACATAGCAGGTTGTAACAGTTGCTTTAATTGATCTATATATTGTTGATTCTTAGTACTATCATCTACAAATATATCCATATCTTCATAGAAGAAATTATCAGATAATTGTACAAATGCTCTAGTGGCATCATCCAATATATAATTCAAGTATCTCTTACTATCTTTCCAAGCAGCTTTAGAAGTATTCAACAGCATAGTTAATACTCTTCTTTTTACCTAATTGTGATTCCAGAACCAAGGTTCAGTAATATGATAAGACATATTAACAGCAGTATTAGCATTACTTACTAATTCACTAGCAGCAATCTGTCCTTGTCTTTGTGGAGTAATACCAGTAAGCTTAGCTACCATATCTTCAATCTTTTGCATCAGTTGAATATACTCAGCTATTACGTTACTCATAGTTAAGTCCCAAGAAGATAACTAGTTGAATTGAGATGGCTTACCTCCTTCACGTCCTGGTATATCCCATCCTTCATCATAAGGATTGATGAAAGCTACACCTAGTGCACTTAAGTAATGCATCCACTTATTAACATCAATATTCATAGATTTAGGTATCTAAGTAATATCCATTACTGCTACTTTACCTTTATCTCTAGATAATGCTAATTCAAGTCTATACCATACTACAATATACATATACTGTAACGGTTTCATCATACTTACTAATGATCTAGGCTTACTATTAGTATTATTATATACTACACCAGTGTAAGGCAATTTCTGTGAATTAGGATTATCAGCAGATATATGTTGATATTCAATAGGCTGAATTCCTATATACATATCATCACCGATTCTATATCCTTCCCATACCTCAATAATCCAATCCCATTCTACAGATTGTTCTGTACCTGTTACTTTATAATCTTCATCTACTTGAAATTCTTCAACTTCTCCAGTTTCTGGGTTTAGTAAAGTAACAAATCCTATCTTTTTGAAAGACTTCCAACAGCAATGATATACTACTATATGATCTATATCAAATGGATTATCTGTAAAACTATTAATTTTGTGTAGTTTAATAGATTCATAATCTATACTAGTCTTTCTTATCTCTGGATTATTACCTGCTCCAGGTCTTTGATCAATAAGTTCTAGTAGTTCATTCAGTTGTCTTTCAGACATTTTATCATAGAACCTGTCGTATATTTCAGTAGCAGACATGATCATCTTTCTACGACACCAAGCAGCATCATCTATGAATTCTAAGTCTAAAGAATGTTCATAATCAAAATACATAGGGTTCACTCTTTCTACATAAGGATCTCCATTGATTACACCTATGTAATATATTTCTTCTCCACCTATTAAAGCATCTTTCCAGCCTTTATAGAATTCATGAGTAAGATTTAATTTTCTCTTGAGGAATTGTAATGCATGATAAGCTTCAGTTTCTGCTATATCTTTATAATCTTTCTGTACATACTTAGCTATAGCTTCCGGAGTCTATATTTCTCCTGTAGCTAATGCTTGTTCATATCTAGCTGCTTGTTCTGGGCTTAACTTACTTGCTATAGTAGCTTGAATATAATCCATTAGCATTTCTTTAGCTTTTTCCTATAGTTCACTAGCAGCTATATCACTTGTACGTTGTGGATAAAAATTAAAAGGTCTTTTGGTTTCTTCACCAAGTAACTGATCTACATATGGTTTAATAATATTATAATCCTATGCCATAGCAGGAAATCCATCATCTTGTTTAAATGGATTAGTTACATATTTAAGATCCTTTTCATTATATATGCTATTATATAAATCATAGTAAGTCTACATCTCGTCAGATCTAGATCTACCATTACCACCAAATCCTGAATCTCCAGCGCCTACTACATAGTCTACGCAGGCTTCTTTCCAGGCTTGTGTCTTCTTTGACATTGGTAGTTTCTGTGCAGGGAAACTTTTAGTATTCTTCATAGTTAAAATGTATATACATTATCGTCATTAGAAAATACTCTTGGAGTATCGTCATTGAACCAACTCTGCGCAAAAATTGGTCCATCGAAGAGCATCTTCTATTTGTTTTCTTTTTCTTTCTTTTTAACAACTACATTATACAGTTGTTCTCTATATATCATAACCTACATCAACGCCATCACTCGGTCAAAGTTACCTGTATCGTTATAGCTTATTAGCTCTTCTAATAGCGGCTCTGATAGTATCCTAGTTAGGTTTTTCTTACCTGGTGCATACTCTTCATTCAACCATTCTTTTATCATACCTTCCCCCCATTGCTTTATCTACTTATTCATGTGACAACCTTTTCTTCTTTGTACTTTAGAATTACTAACTATATCATTAATAATATCAGGTTGATCAGCTAATAAGTAATCACAATGCTTAGCAGTAAAGTAAGGGAATAGACCTTTGCGTTCATTTTCATACATTATACGCGCATTATAGTATAACGCTAACTTACGTAAGTTTTCATAGTATTCTTCAGCTGTTGCAGGTCTACCAGTATATTCAGCTACTATAATATCATAGTACTCTTCAAAGTTCTAAAACCTCTTATATACTATAGATGATCCTAATGAATTAGTACCAGACTAGTCATGATCATAAGGGTCTACACCTATTATATATAATCCAGCTGTTGCATCTTTAGCTGGATGTTCCCATATAACTATTGAACCAGTAGGATCATCATCTTTACCAAGTGGATACTTAGTAACATCACCGTGTTTCTTAGGTATCCATTTGATACTACCAGACTCATCAAACATTAAATCACCTACTTGTTTATGATTCTATAACTAAGTATTAGTACGAATAAGTCCTAATTGCTCCTACAGTTCTTTCTTAGGAAATATATTCCCATTAAATTCCAACATTGCTTCTTGTGGAGTAATAGGACGCTCTGCAACATAACGGTCTATAGCAGTAGTATTGGTAGCCGTACTTATTACTTTTCTACGCTCATCTAGTATAAATTCAAGAGAAGGTTTAGTAATGGTATTACCATCATCATCCATATATATTCTATTACCATCGTCATCTCTCGTATCTAGATTAGTATACTATGGAACAAAGAACCCACACAGTTTATCTGTAGGTGTACTATCCCATATGTTCTCAAACCCTAAGCAATTATATCCATCTGGATTATAGAACATATCTTTCATTGTTTCAAACGCAGAACCTTCGTCACCACCAGTTCCCCATACAATCATAGTACCAAATGCTACACCGTCTTGTTCTACAGATGGTCTAGCAATTTGCCACGCTGCACCTAATTCTGAGAATGAACCACCTTCTTCAAATAGAATTAATTTAGCACGTTTACCACGTACTACATCAGGATTATCTTTCAAAGTAACGCCAATAATCTCTGACTTATAACCCATTTCTACTTCATTGCCAAATTCATCTTTAGTCCAGAATCCAGCTCGTTTACGCATAGTACTGTTAACAGATCGTTTCTTACCCCAAGCTGTATTCTTATCTATAAAGTCCATATAGTCCCAAGCCTTAGTAAGAATACCATCTTCAGTAAGATACTGCTTATTAGAAGCGTATATATATGTTTTACTATTAGGTATCAAATAATAATTACGACACGCCATAGCTCCACCTTTATAGCTATTATGTGTTACTACGAAATCTCTAGTTATATATAATTGATTATCATGATCTACTCTAATACATCTTTGCTTTTCTTTATACCCAAGATTTCTAACTGCTTTTATACCTATAGAATTATATTTATATTCTCGGTGTCGTAAATTCTATAATTTTCTTTCTAATTTAAATATAGGTTCTTCTGTAGTAATACACACTTCCCAATGAGGTAAAGTATCTGACTTATAACCATTTCCGAAATCTATATCAGTACGACCAGGAATCATTTTAGATTTTCTGCATCTTATACCTAAACTTCTACATATAAAAATTAAATCATCTATTAATCTTTCGGATGTACTTACGAAATTACAGCTACCTGTAGAACTAGATGAACCGTCGGTATCCATAAGCCCTTGTAATAATTCTAATCTGGTGTTTACATCTGCATATTTATAATCGTCTGGTATAAACTTATTTTCTGCTTTTACTCTTACACCATACTGTTTTAGATATCTTCCTAATTGGTGTTTTGTTTTATCATGTGATAGTATCACATATGCAAATCTATCGTCTACTTTTTTAATACTATAATTTGGTAGTTTCTCAGTTAAAATATCTACAATCTACTAATCGTCTGTAGAAAATCTTATCTGTGTTCCACATATGTATCCATCTCCTAATAATACACCCATTACGTATGGATCTACTAACGGAGCAGTTTGATTAAAATGCAAAGGATTAATTGATGGTAATTTGTATGGATAACAATATTTTCCAGGACTACCTTGCTACAACTTTAGTTTACTGTATTCTTCTGTAGTTTTAATATGTAATTTTCCTCTTGTAGAATTTAATGTAGACCATAAATGATTTTTGCCACATCTTACTTTTCTACCATCCTACAATTCTATTTCCCATACCTCTTGTTCACCTTGTTCTATTATTTCAATAACTTTACAAGGATCACCGCAAGGATTCATTACTAAATCTCCTACTTTTAAAGATCCCATTTCTACAAAACCAGTAGGTGTAAGAACTGGTTCACTATATGGCTATTCATATCCTTTACGACGTGATTTAAGTAAACATATGTGTTTTCCTTTATCTTCTGCTTCTTGTACTGCCTAGAAGTAGAAATAGTCATAATCATAGAAGTCTGGAAATGTTACTACACTATCTCTTTTTACTTTAGTTTCACCATTAGGTAGTTTAGTAACAGTGTTAACTATACGTTGCATTGGACAAAAGTTAATATAAAAATAGTTATATCCAGTGATGTAATCTCCATCCTCTGCGGTATAACCATTAATGCAACGATCTTTCTGTTCGTCCCAGTATTGAAAGTATTCTGACGAACCAGCTGGATATAAACAATAACGCCCTGTAGTTAAAAACTACAGAGCCGGTTCTCTAAATTTATCAGAATTTTTAATTTTCTTCTAGAAGTCAATCATAGTTTCTTAATATGTTTAACATGTCAACAAGTAGATTGTATCAATTCTTTCTTCCAAGTAAATCCTTTACATGTTTTAGCTTTACCATTACAAGCTCTTTTAATAGAATTATAATCCGTATTTACTGCTTTTGCAGCATTATGCATACCTTTAAATGTATTTAATAATTCTCCATTTTTGCTATATTGATAAACAAAATATTTTGTAGAAGAATTTCTTAACTTCTCTTTTTGTATTTCTGACATCTTTTTTCCTTTATTTAAACCAGGCATACCTTTATACCAGTCAGAATTGCAATGTCTATTAGTTTCATATTCTTTCCACAAACTGTATATTTTGTCTTTTTTCTTCTCTAATTCTTCTTTAGAAAAGTCAGCAATAAAATTGTTACAGAAAGGATGTATATATTTGTTATTACATAATTTACTTATATTTGATCCACTTAGACCAGTTATTGTAGATGCGGCTTTTATAGTATGTGCATATATATAATATTTATCTATAAAATTGTACATATATACTCGTTTTCCTATAATTCCATCTCGTATTAATTTCTTAGTATTTTCAGAAACTTTCTTTCTTTGTTCTTCTGTCATCTTCAAACCAAGAACACCAAAGTCTCCACCTTTAGTACAATTATATCCTTTAGTATACCCTTCATATTGCTCTATGTATTTTATTTCTAAATCGTCTAATTTATTTATTAACTGTTCTGTAGTAATTGATTCGTCGGGTATAAAAGATTCTACTATATCTATAGTAAAGTTATGTAATCCGTATTTTTCTATAGCTCTATATAATGGTAAATCGTATCGTTTATTTCTAATATTGCTAAGATGATGTTTGAGTCTTTTTCTTATAGATACTCCTTGACCAATATAACATTTACCATTTATATTGTTTTTAAATAAGTAAATTCCAGCTAGTTTTGGATCTATATCTCTATACGTCATTATTAATTTTAATTAGTTGGAACGGTAGGATTCGAACCCACACACATACCGGGTTAGAGCCGGCGACGCTACCATTACGTTACGCTCCAGTGCCAGGGAATATTTAATGTCTGTCCCTGTCAGACCTCTCTATCAGTTCAACGAGATTATTTCTTAAACAAACTCTTTAGCCAATGAATAGTACGCTTAATAATACCTTTCTTCTTAGGTTCAGCTACTGCTTCTTTCTTATATTCTTCAACCAAAGATTCACCGGCTTCTTTAAGATAAGCATCTGCTTTTCGTTTGTTATCAATTTCTTTTTCAAGCACATCACAAATTTCTTCAGTGCTATTGCATTTTGTTAAATCAAGTACTTTCTTCATAGTTTCTTTATTTATATTCATATAACGTACTCATTAATTTATTGTTATAAACTTGTGTATAATTTGCACAAATTAAGCTAATTCATAAGGATTAATCTGAGCATCTCCACGTACTTTAGTAGTACTAACTTCTTCAGCTTTAACTGCCTTTTCGAGGAAATCTAGCGTTTGAAAAGTAGCTTTTACTTTTTCCATACCAGCTAATAGATCTTTAATCTTCTTTTCATCTAGTTGCTCTTCTAGAGAATCTTCATAATACTTACTAATAGTATCTACTTTGTTTCTCATACTATCTAGCATTCTTAGATTTCTAGTATATATTAGCTTCTTATAATCATCTTCACAAGACTTTTCTTCTACTGTAAGATTATAATTCTCATCACCAAAGTATAACTACTTAAGCTTCTTTTCTCTGATATCTGGTTCTAGCTGAAGCACATATGGAGATTTAAAATACCACATAAGTACTATATAACTTATTACATTTGTAGCTTGTGTCTTATCTGGCTTATCAGCCTCCCATAACTTTTTAAAGAATGGGAGACCCAAAGCATCAGGGTGTATTACTACTTTACCACCATTTATATCAAATAATTTCATCAGTTACTTCTTCAACACTGGGTTCAAAATTCTCTGGCATAAACTCATCAGGATGCTGAGCTCTATACTCTTCTTCAGCTTTAGTATTTGCAATAGCATCTAATAGCTGATAAAATTTTAATTCTACAGGTTCCTGTTGTTCAGTAGGAATAGTAGGCATTAGTTTCTCCATAGATTGTTTCATTACATCTTCTGTAAATTCACCTTGCACAATCTCTGTTCTATATAACATACCATTAATACGAACTTCAATAAAATTTCCAACACCTGATGCACTTACAGGAATAATTGTAATATCTAGATTTTCCATAATTATTCTTTTACTTCTTTAATTTCATTATTTTGTTCTGCTGTAGCTTCTCCGAATCCTTTTTCTCCTCTTTCTGTTTCACTCAATTCTTCTACCAAAGTAGGTTCTAATATAGAACAAGGAACAATGACTAACTGAGCAAATGGTTCATCTGTAGTATATACTGTAGGAATAGCATCTGTAGTTACTTTAAATTTAGCCATCAACTCTCCACGATAATCAGAATCAATCACTCCAATACCATTACACATAATAATAGATCTTTTAGAGATAGATGATTTCATACAGATAAATCCAACATATCCTTCAGGAATTTCTACAGCAATATCAGTGTGATATACTAGTACTAACTTGCCACTATTATCTACTTCTTGAGTAATACGAGTAGTATATAGATCTAATCCTGCACTGCTACTAGTAGCTCTAGTAGGCAACTTACCTTCAGACTTTTTAATCTCTTCTGTGCCGTCTTCTTTCTTTACTGAGTAATCTAACTTTTTAAATTTCAATTGTTCCATAATTATTTATCTTGTTCAATATCTTTTGTATTAATACTAATCGCTTTACCATGATGAAATCCCCAATCTAAGAATACCGTATTACAAAGTACATGATCTATATGAGGTAGTCCACTTTCAGGATCTATTAATTCTCCTCTATCTATAGCAGTAAGATGTCTTAGTAATGCTGCTTTATATCTTTTCCAAAAATCTGGAAGATTTTGCCAACTATTATCTGAGTATTTCTGAGCTCCATAAGTAAGTACCTTACCAATATTCTCAACTACATCTAATGGAATCAAATCCATTCTTACTTTACCACAATCGTATTTCTTACCGTCATTCTCCATCTTCAATATACTTATTAGTTAAACAGTTGTACAATCCTTTTATCTGTAACTGCCTAGTTTCAATGCTGTCCGTATCTTTCAACTTAGCTAAACCTTCTAGAATATCATCCATGAATTCATTGTATGTTAAGGAATAGTTATTGATCTTCTTATCTGCAACTTCCATTAACTCTTTTAACTCTTCACTGATCTTAGATCCAAATTGTTTAACGTTGTTTTTCTCAAATTCCCATAGAGCTAATGAATCTTCTTTACTCTGTCTTTCCATATTCTTTCATTACTTTAATAAAACATCCAGCAGCCCAGCCAACTAAATACGCATACCCTTCGTTACCACCACCTGAGAATTCTTCTCCATTCATACCTGTAACTTCAAAGTAATAATCAGTTATGTGAACTGATTCGTGTGCTATATGTGTACCATCTACTTCATCAGGTCTATATATTATGCAAATAATACCCATTTCGGAACTACTATTTAACATAACAGGTCTACATTCTGCAATAGCGTCTCCGTCATACGCCTTTAACATTTCTTCTTCAGCTTCTTTTCGTATTTTATCGAAACCTGGTAATAAGTTGTATATAGTGAATTTCTTTAATATTGTGTATACATCTTCTTCCTTTTCTATTATAGCTATCCAAAATGTTCTAGGATATATATTATTAAACTTTCTTAGTATCATATTCTTAATAGTCTACTGTCACTAATTGCTATATACATCTGTATATTGTTAAGTAATACAGGATCAAAGTAAATAGAATCTAACCAGTGAATCTTATAATTAGGCGTTAAGCATTCTTCAATAAACTGTCTCATTTTGTTTCTTTGTATCTCTTTTTTAATTTAAGTTTAAATAAGTAAGCAAACATAATATCTTTAGTATCTTCATCATTTGACATTACTTCTTTAGCAAACTTAAATGGACTATTGCATATTACTTCTATAACAGGATAAGGTAAATTATATTTGTTTGCCAGACTTGAGTAAATTGATATCTTTTTTTGCTGTTGCATTTATATAATATTCACTAGTTTCTAACTCTGTTAAAGATTCTCTGATAGTATTAGGTCTAATAGAATTTATTATTACTACAATATCAGATTCATCTAAATCGCGATTTCTGTATAGTATATCAGATAATTTCTTGATTTCTTTATTAGAGTAAGGTTTCTTTGGGACAAAAGAAGTTAATTTCAGATTAGAACGTAAGTTAAAAAGATGTCTGAAATATCGTACTAACCTATTACTTCTATTCTCTACATGTACTATATGCCCATTGTCAAAGATCATATAGAAATGTTTATTATTTATTTTATTATTCATTTACTCTTAGTATTAACGTTATTTGCACCCTATCTTTTATTATCTCTGGAATTAGTATCTTATTAACTACTAATTCATCTTCTGCTTTTCCCTGTACTAAAAGACCCTCTTTCTTGAACTTACTTATATATCTACTTAAGTTATCAGGAGTAATACCCATAGTACTTTTAATCATCCTACGATTGTCAGTATTAGCCACATTTTTACTTACACCAGGTATTGGAGTAAAGTTCACATCTAATTCAACGAACTTAGTAAGTAACTCCAATTCCCTATTTGTAAGTTGTAGTATACCATTTAAAGCGTTAAGGTATTCATAGTAAAGATTGCCTTTATTAACAGTCTTTACTAATTTATTCATCTAACAAATCTTTAATACTATTGAGAACTTTATTTAAATTATGGTATACAGTTTCTGCTTCTACTTTAACACACTGTTGAACATTGCCTTCATTATAATCCTTCATCAATTCGTTATAATCTTTAGTATATGTATCAATCAAAGTATTAACGTATTCTTTTACTTTCTCTAACTTATCGCAGCAGCATTCACATTCATCCACACCTTCTTGTGCTTCTTCACTGTACCAAATTACATAATCTTTATTGGCTAATTCTTCCATAGTAGAAGAATCAAATGCCATTGAAGTATAAGTTTCTGTATCTGATACTACTTCAGATTTCTAAAGTTCCCACAAGTTTAAATCTTCAACTTTAGTAAACACATCACCTTTTTCAGCGAAGCTAAAATCCTTAATTACTTTGTATCCTTCCATATGTCTAACTTTTTATTTAATATCTTTTGTTTAAATTCTTGTATCTTATTAAAGTTTTGTTTACACTCTTCGTAACCATCAATTCTACCTTGGTCATAACCTTCTTTCTTTCCTTGACGATAAGTAAGAGTACCAAAACCAATAACACTTACAAGTACTATTATTATTGTTCCCATAATGCCCTTAAAACGTATTAACACAATAAGTGTTTAAAATATTTAACATTTATTAATGTTTAGTAAAGTAATAGCAAAAAAGAATGCCCCGCTTTGATGGCAGGGCAGCGATTTAATACTCTAAAAACATTCAATTCATGAATGATAGCTTATTTAACGACTTTGGCTACAACGTCGTATGGCTTAACTAATTGTGAGTCTTTAAATAGATCAAAGTCTTTAGCAAATTTCTTAGGGTATACTATAGTATCACCAACCTTAATGGTACTATCAGCACCGGTTGGAATAGATAGAACAATACCTTTTGCAAAATCTGATTCAACTTCTTTAGTATGAGTCTTTACTTCATACTTATTAAAACCTTCTTCATCCTTTTCACCAGTAGGAATTTGCTCTGTATATTCTTTAGTAACCATGATAGGAGCTAAAGGTTTTACCAATATATCTTTTTCAAAACTATATTCCAATCCGTTTACCACTGTTTCTAGTACTTTATCTTCCATAATATTTACTTTATAATATCTATTAACGCAGTAAGTAAAGTAAGGTTACTCATCTATATGATTAAATTTGCGCTTAAATATATATCCTTTATGACATATATCCATTCTATCTTTAAAGTTAGCGCAATTCATATTATTAACAAACGCACAACCTACACAACAACCTTTACTAAGTTCAGGAGTAGCTATATAAGTTTTATTCCTGAAAACATACTCAATTCTATTTGCTTTTTTTTGTTCGTTCTTTTCCATAGTAATACCGTTTTAGGGGCTACCTTTTTTATTCAACGACCGCCAGAAAGGTAGCTAAACTGAGCCTACTTACGATTAGGATTCCCTGGTGCGCTTATATTTTGTGTAACAAAATACTTTCTACTTTACAGTAACTTCTTTAAGCGTGGAATGTACTACGATCCCGTGTACTTAGGGCACATTACTTTGTTAATTTATTTAGTATGATATAAGCTAGACACCCTAACATACCTACTAAACATAGTGCAGTAAATTCTGTCATTTAACTGTATTTATTTCTTTCTTAAACTGTTTATATAAATCTTCAGAGAAAGTATATTCTATTTGTCCTGGTAAAGTAAAGGATCTATAATTATCATTTAATTTATAGTTCTTACTTATCTTACTTAAGTAAAGGCAATTAGAATACTGCTAATCTCTTTGTCTTATGAAATAGTAATTCATGCTTCTGTTATTATAAATCCATACAATCTCATTAGATTCTACTAAGTAGAAGAACTTAGTTTATATACTTCATTTGCAATAAAGTTTATATCATCATTTGAGTACATATTGTTAATAATAAGTTAATAGTAATTCTAAAGTAATGGGACTTACATCATCTACTTTAGTTAATTCTTCTAATATGTCTTCTGTATTCATACTGTATTTAACTGTATCTACTGTATACAGTAACGTATATTTAACTATATTAGTTGTTATTATTAACATTTATTATGAATATTTATTTAAGTTTAATAGCTATTTTTTAACATTATTTAAAATAAAAATATATAAAAAATTTTTTTGGTGAAGAAATCTGCGTGTGGGAAGCTGTACAAAATCAAGCCCCCTCTCTCTTTAATCGGGGGAAAGACCCCGTAGTAGTAACATTAATAAGTAAAAGTATGGCTAAATCAGATTTCAACAACTCAGTATTTGTAGTAAAAGTGTATGAACACACTATTCCTTTAATCGTAGAAGTATTTCCAGCAACTGAACAAGGTATCAGTGATGCACATCAGTATTGTGAAATTATGGAAAGAACTGGTAAAGGACGATATGATATAGTTGTGCCTATCACACAAACCAACCGTTAAATAAAGGGATAATTAATTTTATCCCTTTATCTTTTCTTATTAATATATAGCGCAAATTACAAACCCATAAATATCAGCAACTATGAAAGTAAAAGTAGACTATGACAGAAGTGAAATCGTTGAATTTCAATCTGATGCAGACAAAGGACACAATTATTTAAGATTAATATTTGTGCCAGAGAAAATGTCATTACTAGAAAGAGCAGCAAAAGGACGTTCATCAGAATATCAGATGAACTTCTATCCTCAGAGAGATAACGAAGGTGCAATAAACCAAGAGTTTGAAGATGCTATCATTGATGCATTTAACAACAAAGAAATCGACAAAGAGCCTGTTTATGTAGACAGAGTAAGCGTAGAGATTGCACCAGTTGTTATGACTTATCAAACAGATAGTAGAAGAGGAAACTATTCTAAAGGTGACATAATCATGGAAGGTAACAACGCTAGAATTTACACAAGCATCCAGCTTACTTGCTTGATGAAAATTGTAAAAGGCGAAGAAGTACCAATAATGAGTGAAAACGAGCTCAAAACTCGTGCAAATGCTATCAGAGCATATCGTATTGCTGAAGGTCAATGGTATGATGCTGAAGAATATTTAGCAAATGCAAATGACGAAACAGAAGAGGAAGAACAACCTGACATCATAAATGATGAACCAGAACAACCAAAACAACAACCTCAGAATCGTCAACCAAACAGACCTGTCAGAAGATAATAAAGGAGCAGTGCAAAAGCACTGCCCTTTTTAAAAAGAAGCAACAAAACCAGACAATGATATAATCAATATATTTTATTTATAAAATACTTTACATCATGAAAATTCTAACTAAAATCATTAAAACAAGTGCAGCAATTGCAGCATTATCGGCAATAGCAGCAATTATAACAGGTATAGTATTTGAAAGCGTAAAACTAACAAGTTATTTTCTTGGAATATTCATAGCACTCAGTCTAATCAATCTAAATATCTACATAATATTAGGTATATTAGGTAAAGACACTAAAGACTTAGAAAATTAAGAACATACTTTACGTACAAAACCGTATTATAGCTATTGAAATGCAACATACTGTTGAAAATGATCCTATAACTGGAGATTTATATGATGCGTGGTATCAAATTGATAGTACACTTATTTGCGATTATTGCATCATACCTGAAGCAGATTACATACTAAAAAGAGATTAAGACACTTTTTAAAAACTAATAACATTCCAAGACATTGAGGACACCAGTTTCTTATATGTTACGCATGAGAGGTCGAATATACTTCTTGCGATATAAGTTTTAGGTGTAAAATGCTGATCGTTTTAAATCATTACAAAGGATACAGCCATACTATCCTTTACTTTATTATTACTTAACCATACACTACAGTCTGTGAAGATAGTAGTGTTTTAACTGATTATTAACTTAAAAATTAAGATAACATGAAAACAAGAAAACACTTTATCAGAAAGTATGAACTCTTAGCAAGATGTATTCAAACTAACTTAGAGTTATTTATACTACAATAGTAATGCAGCCAAGAGACAGTGGCAAGCCTGACAGAATGCAGAGCCTTAACTACATGTAGTATTAGTATCATCGTAGTGTGTGGTACGATTATTGTAAGCACTATCTAAACTCAGTATAAAGGAGTTTTCACTATTTTAGATTTGAAAAATAGTTCTGAGCATCTGTCATTAGATGAACAAAGAGTGACAACGTAACTATGCGTAAATAGTAGGGGACAGCATTAGCTGTCCTCTTTATATGTTTAATCAATAAACTAAAACAAATATACAATGACATTAGAACAATTTCAGAATCTTAAAATTGGTGATTTAGTAATAACTAAGTCAGCTAGTAATCAAAGTAGTGTTAATCCTGTTACTAATATTGATCGTAAGAACTTAAAACTACACATAGGTAAAACTGGCAAATGGCGTAGTTTTCTTCAATTTGAAATATTAACTACAGATTATGTAGTTAAATATATTAAACGAAGACTAAATAGTAGATCATCTCCTTACTTTACTATTGAAGTTAAGAGTGATACTGAAGTAATATTTAAAATTCACAGAAGAATAAATTCAATCAATGAAAAAACTAACAGAACAACAAAAAGTTAGAAGGCAAATATTGCTTAACATGCCTTATTTATTACTTACTTTCCTTATTAAAGAAAAAGTTTTAAGTAACTTTCTAGATAACATTAGTAAGTATACAATTTCTCATAGTATAAACTTATCATATCTTTATATAAGATTAAGAGATCCTTATATGGCGATTGAATGTACATTTGCATGGGCATGTACGGAAGAAGGATATGATTTTTGGAAAAAACTTAATGAAAAGTATAAAAGTATATGGGAGATGAAAGATTCTGGCGCATTGTTATTACTATCAGATTATTGGTATACTTACTAATATTATTAGCAGTAGTAATAGCAATAGTATTTGTAGCAAATAGTGTTTAATCAATAAATAGTTATTATGCAAAAATTAATGTATTTTTTATTTGGACTCATAACTGCATTATTTGCAGCTGTGATGATTATTGAACATCAAGGAATATATTTCTTTGATGAAGAAGTGTACGGACTGTTATATACCGATTATTGGAATTATTGGTATTACTCTAAAGTAGTGATAATCGCACTATTTATATTCTGCGTATTATCTTTTGTATATACACTTGGTAGTGGATATAAAGATAAAGACGATGGATACAAAGAAATCAAACCAAGCTGATTTAGCAGACATATGGTGGGATAAATTTGAAAACTGGTATGAAACACATCCAGTAACAAGAGTATTAATTGTAATAGATGCAATATTAATAGCATTTATATACTTAGTATTAACTTAAAACATTATCAAAATGAGTGAATTTTTATTATTACATGACAATGAATCAGAAGGAAAGCTAGCCGCTGTAAGAAAAAGTATTATCTCTTCAATTCTTCCATCAGAAGATTATTCAGAAGGATCAGCCATCTTTACTAAACTTGACGATGGAGAAACTATGATTCTCGAAGCAAAAGAATCAGTAGAAGAGATTTATAACATGTTAAACGATTAAACAACATTTATCAAAAATGAAATTTAAGTATGTATTTTGGCTAATTGCAGCAATAGTAGCATTAGCAATTTTTATCAGTTGTGCAAGACCTCGTAGTCCTAAAGAAAAACAAATCCATGAAACGGACACAATTGAACAAGTAGTAGCACCAACAGTACAAGAGGTGTTACAATGGCGTGAAAGTATGAGATTAGACAAGTATGTAGATAGTGTATTTCTGGTTATACCAGAACAAGTACTAACTCAAATACTTGTAACTAAAGGTACTGATTTATCAAATCACGAAATTGTTTCTATTTATATTAGTAACAAAGACTTTTATGATAAATTAATAAAGAGGAGTATGGATATACAAAAAGAATATATACCAGATAGTATGCCAAGGTCCTCATTACCACAAATTAATAGTGATACAATTCACCAAGCCATTAATTATTAGAGTAAAAAGAGAAGGTTACTTTAGTCTGTGAAGATAGAAGTAGCCGTCTTTACTGTGAGAATCAGTGACAAACATGTGGGGCTTATATCTAATCATTTTAGAGGGCAGTATTACTGTCGTCTGAAGGTAGGTGGAGGAGATTAGTATTAGTGCAGACGTTAAAACCATGTACTCCAATAAGATTAGTTTGACAGCTATATCTGCTTATGAGTTAAAACTAAGTGAGAGTCATTTTAATTAGTATTTCAATTAAGCTGTATTAGTGTAGAAGCTACACAACGATGTGAATCGTCAAGCCTGCAATATACTGCAATATGTTGTATAAATTACGTATTAATTTCTTCATTTACTGTAAGCGTACAGTAAAAATTGTGTGTTAATATATAATTAAGATTGATAAAACCATCTAGTTGCAGCTAGACGTCCTCAAAATATTGTATAATTAAAACTATTAAATATGAAAGAATGAATATTTTTAAGAAAATCAAACTGAAAATCAGTAGTTACAGAAGGCTAAAAGCCTATCATAGTAACATTAAACGACTTGCTGAATTAGAATTATTAGACAATCCTAAAAAGCAAAAAGAAGTTGCATTACGTTCACAATGTTTAATTCATGGGCACAAATGGAAAAATGAGCCTAATAACAATGAATTAAACATTCCTATTACTAAAAGAACTTACTGTGAAAGATGCGGTAAGTACTATAGCCAAGAAATTTATAAACAACTTTAAATTCATATCAAATGAAATCTTTAAACTTTGTAATTATTGGAATTCCTGCATCAATTAATCAGGAAAGTGTTGTAACAGCAGTAGCTCTTATGGCTAAAAAGCTTGGTTTATCAGAAGTACATACAGAAATACTTGAAACAAGTAAATTTGCAACTAGCTCTTCAAATAAACAAATGATTGAAAACATATTAAAAGATGTTATTACTGTATGTACAGCAGCTGGTCTAATGAATATTGCTGCAATCAATGCTAATTTTTGGAAATTGATTGAAGATGGCAAATTAACTAGACCACAAATTGAGATGATGCTGGATGAAAAAGAAGTTACAATTGAGTATCTCAACAAAAAGGGATGCGCTTATATCTTTGATCTTTTAGTACAAGCAATTAGAGTGTTATAATTATGGGAAAGACCTATAAAGAATCTCATTTTCCAGGTTCTAAGCAATCAGGAAAAGCAGCTGAATATCAGTCTAAAAAGAGAGTTAGACATTCTAAAATGCAACCGTATAAAAGGGAAAGAGCTATTGTTTAACTAAGAATTACTAATTAAGTAGTTATGATAGAATCCAATCAACACAGAAGGTTATAACGCCAGACCCCTAAAGGTGATTAATACCTACGGACTATACAACGGTCAACCTTATTTAAGGTCAGGAGAAGGAAAAGGGCTAGCTATCAAATAAGGCGTACAAATAGATAGTATAACTTTCTATTTCTTTATTATTATGTGGACAAAAGAAGAATTAGAAAAGAAAACAAAGGAAGAATTAATAGATATCATTATTCAGATACAAATAGATATTGTAGAAGAAAGGAATGATATCTATGATATTTTGAATTAATTCATTCACTTAAATAAATCAATTATTAACAATTAAAAAAATCAAGAATTATGAAGAATTTTATGAATTTAACAGCAATTGTGTTAGGTATAGCAATGTTACGTGACAAAGCAACTGATGGAGCATACAACTTTGAAGCTGGAATGAAAAAGCAAGAAGAAAAAGACGGCAAAGTTGAAGCATCAGCAGTTACTGAAGCAAAGAAACAGATTCAACAGGAACAACTTGAACGTGATTCTCGTGAGGTAAAACGTAGAATTCAGGACTGTGAAAAGGCTGTTTCTAGAGCTGAAAGATACGGACGTTTTGCATCAAAACACAAAAACATTATGAAAGATTTTTCTGAAAGTCTGAAGAAAGCTCAAGCTGAATTTGAAGCTACCGGCGATTACAAAGCTTGGGACAAACAGTATTCAGAACTTACAGAAAAGAAAGACGAATCTATTGCAAAAGCGAAAGAAGAAGTCTTTGGTTCAAGATACGAAAATATCTATCTTTAATCAACATCCAAATTCTAAATGCTTTTATGCTAAATAGAATAAATGTGAACCCTGCAAACTATATAAGTCGCATTGTCGCATTGAGGAGTTCGGGGCAACATGAACTGAATTGACAGTTCTATTCAATGCTTTTATGCTAGTAATAGGATATTATGCCTACTGATCATGTGCTATAAATAGATCATTCTTTATTTAAATGCTTTTATGCTAACAAATAAAGGATAGTCTCATAGACGAAAAACAGTAAGTATATCAAAATACATATACATATAGTACTTTATGTCTATATTTCAATCGAGTCTCTAGCTTGCTAGATGAGCACTTGATATAATATGTATTCTGTCAAAGACTATAAATTCTAAAGTAATAGCGGCTTTATGCTATTATATACTAGATTTAATGCTTTTATGCTCATAATCAACAGTATATACTATTACTTTAGAATTACCTTATTAAGTATAGAGAGCTTGATCGTTCTCTATGCTACTATTGACTGTTAGGTCATTATATGCCTGAGCAAGACGAGTCTTCGCCGACTCTACCTCCACTATAAAATAATAATAAGGGGGTATATATGTATTGATTGGCAGAAACAGTAATGAACAGGTCAATAACGTCAGAAATGACAAATCTTTTGTAACAGACTATACTCATATTGCAGCGTAATATGATTAGTCAACGGCTAAGCTAATGTCGTAAAAAGCTGGTTAAGAAATACTATGGATGTAACGGGTAACATCACAACACTGATAAGGTTGAGTTATAGGTTCGAGTCCTATTAGTATTACAAATTATCAAAATTAAAAACAAAAAGTATGAGTATATTAGATTATAACAAGGTATCAATTATTCCTTTAGATTATAATAAAGGAGATAAAGGTTTATGACTAGCAGTTAAAAAGAATAATAAATATATTCTAAGATTACTAGCTATATTTGAAACAGCTCTCGTTGAACAAATCAAAATAAGTAACAGAGATTTGTTTGATTATAATGTATTTTGTAGTTTAAAAGAAGCATTGTTAGATTATGATTTTGCTTTAACCAAAAAGAATTATAATCAATTAGATGCTTTGGCTTCAATAAATGAAAAAAAACATTATGAACAATACTTAAAAATATTTTGCAGATGAAAAAGACTTTAAATCAATTAAAGGCAAGTAGAAGGAACTTATCTCTTATGCTTTTAGCAGGTATGATTACTAATCTGAAACATATTAAACATTTTGTTAGAGATACAGAAGTAGTAATAAGAATAGATACACTATTAACAGCTATAGAAAGACTCCAATCTTCAATTAAAGAAACTACTTATGAATCGTGGTCGGCATAAAAAGAGTAAAGAAAAAGAATTTAACACTCAAGCAGAAATCTTAGGCTTTATACAAAAAGAGCTTTATAGATTACTAGCAATAAGTGAAGATATATTAGCATGTAGTGCACATGATTATTATGCAAAAGCGAGTATTAGTAGTAATGATGGAAGAGACTATTATGAGATAGTTGCACGATATATTAATACTAAGGATTATCTTAATAATTTTATGAGTAGAATCATAATAACACTTAATGGAGCAACTGTTAAAGACGGTATCTATACAATTAAATTTGAATTTGGAAGTAATTCAAAAATATTTAAATATAAACATGAATAAAAAAGGCTTAAGAGGTTTTATTAGGAATAAATTGCCTAAGACTTGGGAAATTGTTCTTACAAGAGAACGTAAACTTACTGCGTTCATTGAGTATGTATATGAATCAACTCCATCAGTAATGAAGGGAGGTAGAGGTTGGCGACGTGGTGTACATAACATTACAGTCGGATACAATAGATGCAAAATCTATGAAATGTTTCAAGCTGAAAAGAGTAAAGAAGGCTTGATATATTGGGTAGGCATCTATAATAAAATTAAAGATCTTGAACATCAAATGAATTAACATGGAAATTGTTCAATATGTTCGCTGGACTGAACCAGGAGAGCGAGAAAGACTACAAGAAGTAATGCAGCAATGCAGTGGAGAAATGGAATTTAGAAAAAAAGTAGCTTCTGAATTCAATATTAGTCCAATGGATGCAGCAGTTGTAGTAAAAAGATTCAAAAACGAATTTATCAAAATACTTAAAACAAAAGGATTATGTTAAAAGCAGGTATGTGGATCGCACAAGGTCCAGAAACTAACGTATTACTCCTTTTAAGCGGAGTAGAACCATTATTAGAAGTAGTAGGTGCAATTGATCTTAATTACTTTAAACAGAATGGTAAAGCTAAAGATCTTACTAAAGACAGTCCTGAAGTAGTAGATATTATGATGTATCCTGAAAAGTATACATTCGCATTACCATCTATTACTGAAGTAGTTGATAATGTAGGTATTGGTGATTTACAGACTCTAGAAGGCTTAGGAGAAGATTCTAGAAAAGATAAAATCATCGAAGAAGGTATTGCCTATTATAAGTCAACTTTACCATTATATGGTATAGAACAAGCCAAAGTAAGAACTAGACTGCATTTAAAGAAGAAATACAGCCTGAAAATGTCTCAAGCTAACTATGTATTTACTGTAATTTGTAAAGCACTTAACAGAGAACCATAATGAGCGATTTTAAGAGACTTATTGAAGCACTCAATGCTGAATTAGAGGAACCTTATAGGTTTACTTTAGACAAGATTGTATCTTCTGCTAATTTTGATACTAAAGTATTAGGATATGCAGATAGTGTATTAGATGATTGGGCAAATATACCACCTGATTTAAAATCTAAGATAGTTACTAGTAACACTTGTCTAAGTATCAATAAGTGGATAAATAGAAGACTATGGATGGATATTCTTAATAATCTATTAGAAGATAAAATATTAAGTCTTCAAACAAGATTAGTAAGAGTAAGGATTGCTATTAATATGTCATTGAAAATGGCATATCCTCTCAATGAAGAAGAGAAAGAAGAATGGAGAGAACATATCTCAGATGTATTCTATAAAAGATGTCTAGCAGTAAATAATTATTATAGCAAAGAAATCATAAAACTTCCCTTCTGAATTTAAGGATTGTAGTTATTGGGTTAACTACAATCCACTAAAATTTAGCTATATGACACAAGAAATAATAGATCTAGTGGAGCAAGCTAAACAAGGTTCTCAAAAAGCATTTAGTAAATTATACTATAAGTATAAAACTGATATTTGGTACACTATTATGGGTGTAGTCAAAAATACAGATATTGCTGATGATTTAACATCAGTAGTATTTACTAAAGCTTATGAGAAATTATCTATGTATACTCAACATATTTCATTTAATATGTGGTTAAAAACTATTGCTGTAAATGCATCAATAGATTATATACGTAGAAACAAAAAAGAGCAATTAAATAACTATGTTGATGAAGATGAAAATCCAATTCAACTATCTGCTTTAGAAAAAAGTCCTGAAGAAGATTTGATTCTAAAGGAAAAGTTAGATATAGTCTTACAAGCTATACCTACTCTTAAGAGAAAGTATAGAGATTTAATTAATGCTCGTATAGATGGTTTATCTTATAAAGAGATAGCCAATAAGCTTGCAATGAATGAATTAGCTGTAAAAGGTGATTTAAACAAAGCAAGACAAAAACTTAAACAGAAAACAGATTATTAACAAACACTTTCAACAATATGACTAGTTTTTGTTTACTCCTTTTAGGAGCATTAGCATCTTTTATCATTTCTAGAATGTGTAAAAGTGCTAGTTTGTACGTATTCTTAGTATGCGTACTTTTACTAGGCTTTGTTGTAGGTACTGGAGTAAAAAAGGTAGTTGCAAATACCTCAAATACTCCTTCTCAAGAGTTAGTTGTTACTATGGCTCCTAATCCCACATCTCAAGGTTCTACTGCTTTTGTAGGGACAGTAGATAACCAATCTTATGAAATGGGTCAGGAAGACGGAGGTGAGACGTTAGTAACAACTGATAGAGAAGATACACCTACCATGCCTAACAATGCAGAGATAGAAGATGACAGTTGACTGCACTTAATTTCATAATTTGAGTGTATTAATTGTTAAGTTATTAATTTATTTAAAATCATAATCAATATGGCAAAAAGAAATAAAGGTGGAAAGACTCCAAGTGCAAAAGCAGCAAGAAACTTAGAAGCTTTGAAAAAAGCTAAAGAAGCAATAGAAGCTTCAGCTAAAGTAGAAACAACAAAAGTAGAAGATTCTAAACCAGAAGAAAAGAAGCCTGAAGAGAAACCAGCTGAACAAAAGAAAGGTGGTGTCTATCAGACTCCAATGGGTAAATCAGCATATGAAACTCATATGTTGTGCACAAAATCACCGTATATGAGTCTACTTTCTCTTAAGATTGAGAAAGACAGCAAAGGCATTGAAAATATCAAAGCCGAGTGGAAGAACAACGAAACTAGTGAAACTACTAGTGTCCTCTTCCCAGTATCTAATGTAAAGAAGGGAGACGGAATTGACGTTAAACGGATTAAGGAAGGAATTAAGAATCCTATTCCTGCTGAAGTTCCTGAAACTAAACCAGTTGAAGAACCAAAGAAGGAAGATCCTAAATCTACACCTACTGAAAAGAAACCTAAACAGCAGAAGCCAAAGAAAGAAAAAATAGAAGAAGTAGAAGCTGAAGAAATTGACATCAACAATACTCCTACTATTAAAACAGCCGCAGCTCCTGCGCCCAACATTGTAACTCAGAACAGTGACAGAATTGATGCAAATCACTCAGTAGATTTGATGAACGCAATTCTGAAACGCCGTGAAGAGATTAAAGATGATCGGGCAATGTATCAAGCAACAGGAAAACAGGCAGACCTTATGATGTTTGTATTAATTCAGAAATGGAATGACCAATTTAAGAATGATGCAAAAGAACAAGGGTTTACTGTGAACGAAGAAATGTTTGCATATTTGAATGAAACAGCTTCTTTGTTCCTCGGTGTTAATTTGCTTCCTAGCAAAACATCTGATGGACAGCTCGAGATTAACTTCAAAGATGCTGTCGCAAAGACAAATCCTGAAATGCAAAAAGCTTTAGAACAAGATGCTAAAGTTCCGCAGACTCAGGAAATGCCAAAACCTGAAGAATGTGTCACAGATGAACAGAAAGTAGCAGCAATGTGTACTATTATGAACATGCGGCACAAGCAGAAGTCAGGAGGTATAGGTAAGAACGTAGCAAATATGATTGAATTTGCACGGGAAGCCTATAAACTTGACAAAGATGCAGAACCAGCACAAGTATTAGCAACTGTATTACTTAAGATGAAGGAAGCAGGACGAAACGCTACATTACTTGAAGGTTGTGCGAATGCTATTTGGGGTAATTTAACTGGTAATTTGTCAGTTTTAGCATCTCATGCTTGGCTTAAGAACCAATTAACAACATACAACGATGCGCAAGTTGCTAATGTTGTGAAAATATTCTTAGCTAAGAAGATTGCTGATGAAACTGCAAAAAACAATAACTACGAAGAAGAAGCAAAACGGTATTCTCAATTAATTAGTGGAACTAATGACGATCTGATCAATCGTATTATTACTTCTGCTAATAACGAAGGTAAAGATGAAGACAAACTTGTATATCCAGAAATCAAGGGTCTGAATCTTAAAGGTAAACACATTTCAGCAATAAAGACTGTAAACAATATGCGTATTGCTTATGGAGCAGAAATGAATGATAAGATGTTGAAACAAGTAATGCAGAAAGTATCTGGCTTGTATACATCAACTTCTTTAAATCCTCTTACTTTCTATGTTGAGAAATCTGCGTATGCTACTAAAAAGTAACAATTAACGCATTATCAAAATGAGTAAAAAACCAACAGTTTTATTTACGCTAGCAATGCTAGCTTTCGGTGGATATGTAGGATTTGTAACTAACTATACAAATACCGCCACCGCACACGAGTATGTGATTCCGAAGTTCACAGATGTACCTCGGACAAAAGACTTTAATATTGATATTAATTTGAACAATAACGCTATAAAATTAAATGGACAAAGCAACCCAGAACAAAATATCAATGTTGAAATCAAAAAGAAAGACAGTATCATCTATCTAACTTCTGTTGTAGAGAAGGAAGTACCTAAATACATTAAGGTAAGAGAACTGCCATCAGTTAAAGAGAATAAAACCACTTGTACGGATATTCTCCAAAGACTGAAACAACAACAACAATCAGAGAGGATAAATCTGAGTCGCAACTAGAACAGCCAATGCGATTATAGAGCTATAATGGTGTATATCCAGAGATATCTAAATCAAAGGATTAGAAAGTAAATGGTTAGATTGCTTTCTTAAAATTAAGATAGTACAGAATATTAGTAGGAATAGAGTATGGCTACAACTATAGGCTATTACTGAAAGTATAATAACTTATTGTGTTTATATACTATCTATAAACTGAAGAGGCAATAAGATAGAGGGAGAGCGTGTACAACCCTCTTGTTTTTGGTGAGAACCGACTGGAGACAGAAACAGAAGACGCAATTAGTAGAGAGCAGTCTACAAAATTAAACAGTACAAGGGGAACGAAATCCTCTTAAGTTACTCGCAGACTTATCATAGTTTGAATCAAGAAGGAGTAATAAACACGATGATGCCCAACAAATCGTAGTGTCCAAGACTACGTACTGAACATTATCGAGCATATATCGCTCTAGGGTAGCTCCAAACTCCCCTTTATAGCATAGACTATATAAAAATGTCAGTATAGTGTTCTATACTTATCTAAACAGTTATATTGTAACTTAATAAGTTTAGAGATAGTATATATGAAGGTACTTAATTATAATATTATAGCACTACTTATTGAAAAAATATTGATAGATTACCTGGATTAGGCGTAAAGCCTATGCACAATGTTATGTTAATCAGTACATAGCTAATCCTAAGCTTGTATTACTATACACTCCAGTATAGAGGGATAGAGTGACAAAGTGAGTAGTAGATTGTGTGCCTATTGGCTGAGTAGCAATGATCCAATATTAATAAATAAGGAATCCTGCAACGGACCTCTTTAGGAAATAAGGAGTATGTGAGTTCAAGTAGTATTATAATAAACTCAGTTGTTATCTTATCTGAGTATAAACCTAGAGTGCTTTGCGACAGGAATATAAAGATAACTAGCGGATGAAGTGCGCAATAACACTATTTCAATACTAAGCAGAAGACATAAAGCTTAGAAGTACTAAATTATTCTTATCCAGAAGCATAACTGGAGTTTTATCAAATTTGCACAAGGTGAGATACTCTATCCTTAAGAGTATATGTGAAGGTGAGCATCGCCCCACTCCTGGGATGAAGAGAAGCGGACACATTAAAAGACGGACACGAAGCAGATCGGAGAAAAATCTGTGTATTGCACTAGATAGTAGTCTTAACGGGAAGTGACAGAATGTAAATCTATTTAGGAAGTCTTTATTACGAGAGAATTAACATGTTTAACTTAACTAATGAGGAAGTTCAATGGTAGGTTTTAGGACGAGTAGTGATAAGATGACGAAAGTAAATCCGAGCCACCCTCGACTGTACGATATAATTGCTGACATTAGAACCATCTAAAGTATATTGCGCAACAATATATGTAAAGTGACGCTGATTCCTTACATTAAAGGATGATAGGTGGAAATCCTAAGAATTATGTGCAGAATAAGAACAAAGTCGTAAGTACACGCAGCAGTTAGAGTAAACTAACAAGGCTATAGAGTGGGTGTTTTGAAACATAAACAGCTCAGTAATAAAACCGGTAGAAGCATTACCGATAGCTAATTATAACATTTGTAAGTTATAAAGCATATGCAGTACTCCTCACTATAACAGGAAAAGAGCACGCTATAGTGACTGTTAGGCTCTTAAAATAATCAGGAACTAGCATAACATTCGATTTTCAGATAATTTCAGTTATAATGTTATTTGATGGGTATAAATCTCCTACCGTTGGAGTCCCGTTGTACCTCTTTAGGTATTAACTAGCATAACATTCGATTTTCAGATGTCGAATTACATATTTCTTTAGTTTAGTATTAATAATCTTATGAAGAACGGCTGACTCATCTGTCTAATGAGTAAAGTCCTACGGGGAATGCCGAGTGAAGTAATAACATCACGTTCTAGTAGTAATATTAGTAATATGAAGACTTATTTTATAGTTTTTTCAGATTAATATCAAATCTTAGCAGAATTACGTTATAGAGTTCATATTGTTTGAATACAAAAGTAGCATTTGAAGTTTAATTTTAAACGAGAGATATAAGACACTCTACTACTTATATGAAGAACTCTATAGCTCAACTTTTTAAGTAAACATAGTATTAACTAACTCCGTAGGTAAAATCAATTACGGAATCAAGAAAGGAGAAAATTATGGATAAAAATTATGAAAGCGTGTTTAAGAATCCTGAAGGATTTACTCAGCAAGAAGTAGCATCATTACGTACTAAAGTAATTGCTTACAGCCGGGCATTAGTTGGTCGGCGGTTAGCTATTCCTGTAAGTGATAATTTGGATTTGAATTACAAGAAGAAACTAGCTGGCGATATGACAGGTCTAGTACTTGCAAATCCTATGAAAAAGTACATGATTGAAACTGTTGATTTATTCAATGTAGATATCGTGCGGACAGCAAATGGCAAAATTGTCATTATGTTCAATAATGATGAAAAATTGCAATTTGACTTACGGGCTGACGTAGATACTATTCTGAAAGCTGGTCCGAAGGATGTTCAGGACGCTATTCTGAAATTTGAAGCAACAGGAGAACGGAGTTTCTTCTGGAATGTGAAGATGGTAACTGAAGTTGTCACTCAGTTAAATCAAAGCAATTTAACTGATCTTAACAATTTTATTGATGAGTTAGCAAACCAAGGTGCTTCTTTGGAACAAATCAACAAAATTACTAAGGACGACACTGAAGCTTACTATAAAAGCATTGACGAGTAATCAATTCTTAAGTATATAAACTATGGCAACAAATAAAAAGCCAATAGATTCATATCACTTGCAGATGTTACAGCTAATTATGTCTGATCCTCGTATTCAAAATAATTTGCTAATGGATGGGAGCAAAACAATTAAAGTTGGATATGATGGAACAGTATTAATAGGACGCCACAAATATGGTTGGGTAAATAAGTGGTTTAATTCCTATTATGTAATAGACTTTTTTAGTTTAGTACAAAGAATAGCTTTTATCATCACAGGTGTAGAAAGTAACAATTGTGATAAGTCAGGTTTGGTTGGGTTTCTGACAGAAGCGATTGACAAAGTACTTAAGAAAGATGAAAAAGAGAAAGTAATCGAGTTACTATTGTATTATTGTACATTACTTGATGAAAACAGTCCATTGAAATTGACCTATGATATTACAAAAGATGACCCAGGCTTTGATAAAAATATGGGTAATAGCAAGCGTCGCAGAATGGTTGGGATAGCTAATGCTTGTATTGACTTTGGGTATGAAAGAATACCCGTTAATTTACATGTTGAAGGAGATTTATAATCGAATATATACATTTGGTTGGGTTCGTATTGAGTAGAAAATAATTGAAAATCAACATAAAATCAGTAAGAGTATATACATTTGGTTGGGTTCGTATATACTCTTACTTACTTGCCTCTGATAATGTTACTAAGGTAACTAAGTGTTGGAAAGCCGAGAGAAGAAGAATCGGATGCCGTATCGAGATGTGACAGAGGCGCTAACTTTTTAATCTTGTCTGTCTTATTTCTTAATTTTATTGTTATTCATATCAGCGGTCTGTGAAGATAGCTGATATTTTAAGTTGTTAGACTTTGATCGGTCTATTAACTACACAGGTAGACTTTCTAATATACTATGTAATTAACTAATTGTCAAATTATTAAAATCAAGTATATATGAAAGTAAATAAATTTATTGAACAGCGTGATAAACTATCAGCAGATATTACTAAGTATTGGAATATTATTTCTATTGAGAATGTAGTAAATCGTAATTATCAACGTACTTACGATTTGAAAGAACTTTATAATACAATCAAAGGTCTTACAGATGATCGAGTAATTGTTAAATTAAAGATACTATGTATCAATATGGGTATAAAGAAATTTAGTGATTTGCCAGCTGATTGTAATCAATTGGATGTATTTAAGCTATGTGAATTGCAAGAAATGAAAGTACATCTAAGTCGTATACGAACTTTGAACCCTGTTCTTAAGTCTAAGAAAGGTAAAAAAGCTCTGAATAAGACTGAAGTTTTAACTTCAAACTGGGTTAAAGCACGAATAAAAGAACTCGATTTAGAGATTCTGAAATTAAAAGAGAAACTTACTAAGTTCAATGAAGAAACGGATTTTGATGATTCTGCTGCTCCTATGTGTTTAGCAGCTTAAAAAAATACAGAAAGAAGTATATCTGTATATAATTCAGAACGACATAGATGTGTCAGGAATGGCAGGGTGCTTGCACAGCTAAACTGACTATGCTTCTTTCTATAAATTAATTGGGAGCGGTAGAAGGAGTACGTACGGGAAACTTTAAAACATTAATCTACTTAGCTCCCTCAGTTATTAATTTTTAAATATCAAATTGTTATGAATCAAGAAACTAGAAATAAGAAAAATGCTAAATACCAGCAAAACTTACAGAAACGTTATGGATTAACTAAGTCCTCAGATTATAAAGCAATATGTAGTAAAGGAATACCTTTGTCAGAAAAAATTAAACCCATGACAAAAGAATATATAACTACTCGCCGTCATAATAAAATAGTAAGTAGAGAAATATATACTTATAAATGGACTCCTGAAGCTACTAATGCACGTAAAGAGTATCATAAAACAAAGAATGGAATAGCTAGTATTCCTAAGAAACCTATGCATCAATCTGATAAAAAGGATAAAGAACAGTTATTAGAAGAACGTTCTTATTCTGATTACCATAATAAATTGGTACAGAATTTGTATGGTAGCAATAAAGCAGAAGTTATTGCTAAACAACAAGCTTACGTAGCAACTCATGAAGAGAAAATTAAGAAAGTAGCTAAACAACTTGAAGAATTCAAGATGTCTAAGAAGCTACAGTATTTAGAACAAAGACCGTATAAAGTAGTTATAGCTACTACAGACGATAAAGAGTTTAAGACAAGCTACTCTAATCTACCCATTGAACAACTTACCGAAGTAGTTACTAAACTAAATACAAAGTTATCTGATAAGTATAGTAATTATGAGTCTATTACGATAGTAGATAGAGCAACTTTAGAAAAGAAATGCTTTGCTAAACATTTGCCAGAGATAAAGCAAGCAGCGTAGAGCGACAGACTTTTAGCAGGATAGTCTATAAAGAATCCTGCCTCAAGGGGTGTTCAGCTAGTAGGCAAGCGCAGGGTACAGGGAGGAATATTAGAGAGACTCTAATACACTATTTATAGTGCTGCAACCAATCGGCATCATGGGTTCGATTCCCATACACTCCACTAAATTTATACGCTATGAAGATAAGAGGAAAAACAGTATATGTCTATGATATTGAAGTTTTCCCAAATGTATTTCATTGCACAGCAAAGAATACTGAATCAGGGAAGTTTCATAAGTTTGAGATATCAAGCAGAAAAAATCAATTATCAGAATTAGTTGATTTCTTTCGTGTACCAAATATTAATGCACCATTAAAATTTGGAGATCTCTATACTACTGAAACTCAAATTGATTCAAATAAAATCTTTGCAGGATATAATAATTTACATTATGATAATCCTATTATTAACTATATAATAGATTATTATGATATACTTAAAAATAAACCATATCTAAGGATATGTGATAGTATTTTTAACTTAAGTAGAACTATAACTACATCTCAAGCAGATGACAACATAGAAGCATGGAAAAAATGGAAATATCAAGTATGGTATGATTCATTTGATATACTTACTATGTTATATTCACAGAAATTGCGTGTTGGATTGAAGGAAATGCAAGTAACTATGCAATATCCTAATGTTCTAGAATTCAATGGAGACTTTAATAAGTTTCTAGAAGAAGATAGAATAGAAGAGATGATTGAGTATAATGTGAATGACGTTAATTCTACTGAAAAATTATTAAATCTGTGTTCTGAAGATATAGAATTAAGAATAGCTATCGAAGATGAATATAAAGTAAGAGTATTAAGTAAAGATGGAGTAAACATTGGAATGAAAATTCTAACGCAGAAATATCTTGAAAAGACTGGTTTAACATGGTGGGATATTAAAGACTTGAGAAGCCCAGCAGATGTTATAGACCTAAACAAAGTAATATTGCCTTATATAGAATATAAAGATCCTATACTTCGTAATGTACTATCTGATATGAAAAAGCAGATAGTATCACCAGGTAGAAAAGGATACGAAAACAAATTTGTATTTAGAGGATTAAAATATTCTGTAGGAGTTGGTGGTATTCACTCTGAAAATAAACCTGAGATAATTGTTCCTAGGGAAGATGAAATGTTAATAGATATTGATGTTGCATCTCTGTATCCTAGTATGATAATAGAGTATAAATTCTACCCAAAACATTTGGGTCCTGAATTTCTAGAAGTTTATAATCAAGTTAAAGATGAACGAATAGAAGCAAAACATAACGGTATTAAGACTAAAGATAAAACTCTTAAGTTAGCATTAAATGGTCTTAGTGGTAATCTACAGAATGAACATAATTTCTGTTATAGTCCATTTGCAGTAATGCAGATTAGAATAAACGGACAATTACTACTACTTATGTTAGCAGAAAGATTATCTGATATTGGCTGTAGAATAGTACAGGCAAATACAGATGGTTTATTTGTTCTTCTTAAGAAGAATCTGTATGAAAAATTACAAAGTATATGTAAGGAATGGGAACAACAAACGAGACTAACCCTAGAGGAAGATCGTTTTGAAGCTATGTATCAGTATGCTATTAATGATTATATAGCTGTAAAAGAAGGTTATCAAGCAATGAAGAAATTGTTTGAAACTGAACCAGAAAAAGCTCTAAATAAAAAAAAGAAGCCTTATACTTCTTTAGATATGATTAAAGATGATTATATTAAAGAAAAAGGTATGTTTATTACTAAGGTTTTACTTGGTAAGGGAATGTCTGCAAAGATTATTCCAGAAGCTATTAGAGATTATTTTGTTGATGGTATTCCTGTAAAAGATACTGTCTACAATTGTAAAGATATTAAGAAGTTCCTTACTTACCAGAAAGTAGATAAGAAATTCTCTATAGAATATAATGGAGAACTGATACAAAGAATCAATAGATTCTATGCATCTACTAATGGTCCTTATTTATATAAATGTAAAATAGTAAATAGAGATGTTGAGATACCGCAATATCTTGTATGTCTCAAAACAGGAGAAAGTATAATAACTACAGATCCAAATCAGTTTTACTATAATTCTAATGTAGAACAGATATTACCTTATAGTTCAAAGATTATAACTAAAGGTACTAGAGTAGACTATACTAATCTACTTACTGCATCTGGTGTTACTATACTAAATAAATTTGATAATAAACCTATAGAAGAAAGAAAGATCAATTATCGCTACTATTTAAAGGAAGCGTTAAAGATCGTTGAAGAATTAAAACCAAGACAACTAACGTTGTTTTAACAAATATTTCCAGATTGTATCAAAAGTTAGTTCATAAAGTACTATATTATGATACTAGAATTAGATACAACATTATTAGATATTTTTGGAGAAATATCAATTAATCAGTTAGTATTTTTAACTCTTGTGTTGAATGATAATCAAAGTAATAATCAAGACGTTCACAAGTTTCTCAGCCGAATAAGTGAAAACGACATACAAGAGTTAATCGACAATGACCTTATCTCCTTTACTACTTCAGGAGATAATAAAATTTATAGTCCTACAGAAAAACTATTGTCAAGTACAAAACAAGATAAGACATGGTTTGATGAGTTCTATGAAGTATTTCCAGTGTATGTTTTAAGACCAGATGGTACTAAAGGTTTTTTACGATCTAATATAAATAAATGTCGTAAAGAATATAACCGTATTGTAGGTAAATCTAGAGCAATGCACGAACACCTTCTTCAATGTCTTCAATATGAAATTGAAAACAAAATGATAACTGGTAAAATAGGTTATATGAAGACGATGTGGAAATGGCTCACTCAACATGAGTGGGAGGTTATTGAAGAGCAAATGAGTTATGAATCTGAAATACCTGTAAGTTATGGAGAATACGGAACAGAACGCCGTTAAAATACTACCTTTTGAGTCAATATCTCAGGTAGCAAATAAATCCATAAACTACATTAAAGCTAGAAAAAATCATAGTATAGTATCATTAAAAACCAGATGGGATAAGTTCAATAAAGCCACTGGTGGAATTGAACCAAATATGATATTTACTATAGCTGGTATATCAGGTAGTGGTAAGAGCTCAGTTGCAAATATGTTAGTAATGGATTTGATTGATCTTAATCCTAATCAGGATATCGTAGTATTATACTTTAGTTTAGAAATGGTAGACTACAGAAATGTTGGTCGTGTAATAAGTAATAAAACTAAGAAAACTGTATCTGAATTGTATAGTTCAGTAGAAACACTTAGTGATGAAGACTTGTTAAGAGCTGAATCGGCAGCTGAAACCATTAAGAAATACAATATATACTTTGTTGATAAAGTGTGTAATGTAGAAGAAATAGGTAATACTATAGATTACTTTCATAATACTGTAGCTAACGGTCGTTGGCTAATAGTAGTATTAGACCACGTTCTTCTAGTAAATGGAGAAGGTGGAGAAAGAAGTACAATAGTCGATTTACAGAAAATGTTTATACAGAAGAAAAAACTTTCTAACACTAGTATAATACAGCTTTCACAGATGAATCGTAATATTGAAAGTCCTGATAGAATTAATAATCCAAGCACTCACTTTCCAATGAGAAGTGATTTATCAGCATCTGATGCAATATTTCAAGCTAGTGATTTTGTTATTGCTGTTCACAGACCAGAGATACTTAATCTAGCTATATATGGAGTACGTCGTCTACCTGTAAAAAATAAGGTTTATATGCATTTCTTAAAAGTAAGAGATGGTGAACCATGTATATTAGAATTTGAAAACGAACTTCAATATGGCAATCTAATTGAAACAAATACTGCAAGTGCTGAAGAACAAAAAGTAGTATTTAAACAAATTAAAAAAGGCTGATTATGAAAGGTTTTACAATTAAACTTCCGAAACAAAATATTGACCCTCAGGGTTCTTTGAAAAATCGTATATTAAACGAAGTTAAAAACCGCTTACCGTTTGCTAAATGGTATGGAATTCACACTCCGGAAGATCCGGAATATAGTGTATCATATGCAGGTCCTGAAGACTTGCTATGTTTTGGATGCAATCGAAATGCACATTTCTCTGCATTCAATAAAAAATATTATCGACCGACATGTTCATATGATAATTCACTTACATGTCCGTTCGCAAATCGAGCATTTAAATTGCGTCAATATGATGCTATTTCAGAATTTGATTTAGCATTGAAACGACTAGCAGAATATGCTAAGATCATGGAAGACTATGAAGAAGATCGTGGTTACGATTTTACTTACATGGGTCAACCTGTACGTATTTACCAGAAGTTTATTCAGATTGGTTATACAATCATTCCTATTGATAATCCTAGTCTGTTTTTGAATAACTATCGTAAAGCAGATAAAAATAATATAGTAAATGTTATTATTAATATTAGTAACAGTACTACTGTTAACAATATTCTCAACAATGAATAACGAATAACTTTACATTGTGTAAAATTTCAGTTTTTGTCAGATAATTTCAGAATCTCACAGGTAAAGCATTAACCTATTTTAATATGTTAATACTACCAAAAGAGAAAAACAAACCAAAGGTTAATAATCCAAGATTTTTAATCCTATTTGGTAAACCAAAATCAGGTAAAACTACATTATTATCTAAGCTTGATAATTGTCTTATAATTGACTTAGAGGGAGGTTCAGAATTTCTAGAAGCTCTCTCTATTCAAGCTCGTACTATTGAAGATTTAGGTAATATATCTAGAGCAATCAGTGAAGAAATCGCTACAACAGGAAAGAAACCTTATAAATATATTGCTATAGATAATGCTACTAGACTCGAAGAAATATGTTTAGGATATGCTAAAGTTCTGTATTGTCAGACACCAATGGGCAAATCTTATAAGGGAGATGATGTTCGTACATTACCAAATGGTAGCGGATATCTCTACTTAAGAGAAGCAGTTAAAAAAGTAATAAACATGTTTAAAAATCTTTGTGATAATTTTATTCTTATAGGTCATACTAAAGATAAGATGATTAATAAAGATGGTGAAGAGCTTATAGAAATGGCTATAGATTTAGTTGGAAGACTAGGTGATATAGTATGTGGCGAAGCAGATGCTGTTGGTTATGTCTATCGTAAAAAGAACGAAACTATTATATCTTTTGAAGGTGGAGATAATTCAGTAAGAGAAGCCAGAGCTCCTCACTTACGAGGTAAAAAGATAGTTATCGCAGAAAGCGATGAAAATAATGTTATTAAAGTTCACTGGGATAAAATTTATTTAGACGAGTGTGCAGCCTGATTTAAAAACTTAAAAATATTGAAATTATGACATATAGTAAAGAACGTGCAGCAAGTATTAGCAAAAGTGATATTAAGTATATTCCCGCTGGTATTATTGAAAATGTAGTATTGAAGAGTGTAAAAACAGAGGTTTCTCCTAATGGTAATCAATTCTTAGAAATTGTTTTTGAGAAAGATGGAGCAACATTAACTCATACAGAATGGAAACCTACACTTGGTGGATTTGTAACTACAGAAGAACAGCTTCAAACAAAAATGGATAAGCAGTATTCTCGTATGTTGCAGATACTTAACTGTTACTATAAGGATGAAGAGCTTGACTTTAATGGAGAAAGCTTTGAACAGTTTGCTCAGTGGATTACTGATATGCTGAACAAAGTAGATAAGAGTAAAAAACTTAGAGCGAAAATAGTATATAATGATAAAGGATATACTACTTTGCCTAATTATGCTAAGTATACTTTTATTGAGCCTATGGAATTGCCAGAAGGTCAATCATCTTCTATTACTATGCTAAATATTGACCAATTTACAAAGCCTGTTGTAGCTGATAAAGAAGTAAAAAACGATAATCCGTTTAGTACAACTTCATCTACTACTAATACACAAGCTTTTACAGATAAAACAGACGATCTACCATTTTAATATAAAGTAGATCATTATTAATAAATAAGGGTAGTGTAAAAGCTACCCTTATTCTTTTTTAATCATTAAAACAAATCATCATGGTAGAAATAGAACATATTCAAGATATAGAAAAAGATCAACCTGCAAAGTCTAGTGCAAAAGAACAGAAGTTAAAAGATCCTAAAGATTTAACTACAGAAACTCAAGATACTGATGCATCTGAAGCTACAGAGCATGATAAGCAGATTGAAAATCAAGAAGACAATATATATAAAGATAGCGCCTTAGTTAATCATAATACAGATGTTCATGATTTAAAGCCTGGAAATAGATTTTATGGTAGTATAAAATATAATAATTCTAAAGGAAAACAACAAGCACAACAAGGTATTTTCTTAGTATTAACTTCAGAGGTAAAAGGAAAGAGAGGGCAATCTCGAGAATATACTATTACAAATTGTACTGGACAAGAGTACAAAGTGTGTAGTGGAGCTATTAAAATAGCTAATATAACAGATCTTAAAAAAAAGAAACAAATAGAGAAAAAAGCACTAGAGCAATTTGGAAGTAAAACAGAAATCAAAGAATTACTTAACAAATTAAAAGAAGAATTTGAAAAGAAAGAGAAAGAAGAAAAGGAAAAAGAAGAATTGAAGAAAATTCAATTTTCATTTAGTTCACTAGAACCAGAAGACAAGCTTAAAAATCTAATTAAAGCAGGTATGAATAATATCTGGATGGTTGGTCCAGCTGGTTGTGGTAAATCAACTATAGCTCGTAATACAGCTAAAGAACTGGATGTCCCTTACTTATGCATCTCTTGTGGTATTGGTACTTCTGCAACAGAATTTACAGGATATAAATATCCTACTCGTGAAGCAACTAAGTTTGCTGAATTCTATGCTAAGAAGTCAATAATCCTTATAGATGAGATGACTGCGCTCGATCCATCTGTGGCACAGGTTATTAATGCAGCATTAGCAAACGGTGAAATAGAGACTACTACAGGTACTGTCTTACGACATCCTGAATGTATTATTATTGCTACATCAAATACTTTTGGTAATGGAGCAGACCGTCAGTATGTTGCTAATAACCAGTTAGATGCTTCAACAATTGACCGTTTTACTGGAGCAATAATTGAAGTAGATTACTCTGTTAAATATGAGTCACAATTTGATCACGAAGTAGTAGATTATATTTATTTACTACGCAACTGTATTAAAATAAATTCATTACGTCGTATTGCTTCTACTCGTATGATTCAAGCAGCAGAAAAGATGAAGAAAGTAGGTATGTTAGACTGGAAAGATATGCTTATCATCAACTGGTCTGATACTGAAAAGAATATAGTAAAACAATATATTCAAAAAGTAGAAGAAAATAAAACTAAACAAAGTACTGCTTCAATAATTGAAGCTATACGTAAAGATTTTTCAAATTCTACTGTAACAGCAAAATTTAAAACGGCAGCGTAATGAAAAAACTGAATTTAAATATTAATATAAATTCATTAGATGAATTTTATAGAGAATGTGACAATATTGAAGGAGGTGATCCTGCTGAAATAAATAATATTGAAAGTAACGATAATCCTAGTTTTAGAGGATTATCTACAGCAGAAATATATGATTCTAAATATAGTTATACCAAAGGTCTAGATAATTTAAAGAAAATAGAAAAGGATATAAACCTAGGAGGTCGTAAACATAAATATAAATACGATGATTCTGATGGAGATGATATGAACTTTGATCGGTATATAGAAGGTCTACCTTGCCTAAAGAAAAGAATACCTACACATGGTATAGGTACTGGTAAGTTCGTTAAGCTTCATATTTCTATATGTGAGAATTGCTGGTGTTCAGCTGAAAATCTTATGATTCGTGCATATACTGCTATGAGAATAATAGATATGCTAGAATCCCAAGGATATCGTGTTCAAATATCTGCATATGCAGATAATGAAGATCCTGGTTATTTTAACGGAGAACCTATAGGATTTCTTGGAGTTGAAGTTATAATTAAAAAGTTTGAAGATCCTTTAATTAAAGGACAAATACTTACAGCAATATCTCCTTGGTTCTTTAGATACTGGATGTTTAAATTCTGGAATGCTAAATTTAAAATGAATTGGGGATACGGACATTCAGTTAGACCGATGAAGAAAGAAACAACTTCTGATATCTACATTCAGACAGGTGAAGCTTTAACTGATGAAGATGCAGAACGAACTATAAAGAGAATATCGAAACTATTTAATAAAGAAGAATAGTTTCAACTACTAGGAGGATTTGTAACAATCCTATATGGCACTATCAATTTAAGGATATTAGATAATTTATGGAAGCGTGAGCCTGCACAGCAGAAATAAAAATCTATCTCTGGATAGGCGTGGTTCGATTCCACGACTAGTAGCAAACTAAAACAGATTGCATATGTATAGTAGAAAGCGAGCAAAACTCCCAGATAACATTACTCTAGATTGGATACTTTCTAAAGTAACAGAATATGATATATATGCAAAATATATAGGTCAATTTAAAGTAGGTATGATATACAATAGTCCATTTAGGAAGGATAAAAATCCATCCTTTGGTATTTACTATAGTAAACGTACTAAACAACTACTTTTTAAAGATCATGGAACAGGTGAATGTGGTAATGTGATTAAATTTGTATCATTATTTACTGGTAAAACAGAATATAATGATATACTATCTGATATAGTAGATAAGTTAAACATTACTAATAACACCAAACTCGTTAGCTCTAAGCAATATATACCGCCAACTGAAACAGTAATTGGTGTAGTACGTCAGGAATTTACTGATATAGATATCAATTACTGGAAACAGTTCAATATTTCTATAAATACTCTAAAGAAATTCAATGTAAATAGTATTAAATATTATTTATGTAATGGGATAGTAAAGGGTACTTATAAACGAGAAAATCCAATGTATGCATATAAGGTCTATAATAACTTTAAGATATATAGACCACTAGCAGATAAATATACTAAGTGGAGAAACAATCTTACAGACTATGATATCCAAGGCTATGAGCAGTTGCCTCAAAAAGGTGATATATTATTTATCACAAAGTCCATGAAAGATGTTATGTGTTTGCATGAGATGGGTATACCAGCAGTTTCTCCATCTTCAGAGAGTACATTTCTACCTAAAGACGTATTAGAGCAACTTAAGACGCGTTTTAAGCGTATTATAATACTTTTTGATAGAGATGTGGCTGGAGTAAAAAGAAGTCGCAAATTAAGCCGAGAAACAGGCTTAGAAGCAATGTTTATTAACAAAAAATTCAAAGCTAAAGATGTATCTGATGCTGTTAAAGCAAATAGCTTTGAAGAAATAAAAAATTGGTTAAATGAAACTATTAAAAACTATAGGTAAAGTAATAGCATTACCTTTTGATTTAGCTCTGATACTTGGAAAGTTATTATTAATTCCAATCAAATTAGTAAGTGTATTGTTGCATGGAGAATTTATTGAATGGAATAAAAAATGCAAGTTTATAGGAAATTCGATTAAAGAAATGTTTAAAGCTTTTAAACATAATAAAGATTATTCTTTCTTGCATTCAGTAGGATTTACGGATGAAAATGGTAATTTCTCTGAAAGAATTGAAACGTTTAAAATAACTAGTGATAGTATGCAACATTATATTAATTATGCTAAAACAAGTCTTAAACAAGAAAGTGCGTAATGCTACTAAACAAGAAATAGATGGAATAGTATTTCGATCTAAGTTAGAAGCTTATACATATTAGAAACTAAAGGAAGCAGGTATATCAGCCGAATATGAACAGCATAGATATACTTTACTTCCTAAGTTTATATATAATAACTCTACAGTTAGAGCTATTACTTATTTACCAGATTTTGTAGGAGATAATTTTGTTATAGAATGCAAAGGATTTGCTACAGATTCTTGGGCAAACAGAGAAAAACTATTCAAGTATTATTTAAGCTTGAATGAACCAGATACTAAGTTTTACTTAGTAAAGAATAAAAAACAAGTTGATGAATTAATCAACAAATTAAAATCTTAAATTTTCAGATTATGGCAAAGAATGAATTTATTAAAATAGGAGAACAGATAATTGCAAAACCTAAAGGTGCTGATTATGATTTGATACCTGGTAAAGTATATGATCTGAGTTGGAATAGATGGGAAGATTCACCTATATTTAAGGAGAATGGTGAATTAAATCTACCAAAGAAAGTCTATTCTACTAAAACAGATGATATATTTAAGAAGCGTATTATAACCTATTTTAATAAAGCAAATACAAATACTACTGGTGTAATGCTGGCTGGCGTGAAGGGTACTGGTAAAACTGTGATGATGAAATCATTAGCTAAAGAATCAGGTTTACCTATTATTGTAGTTAATCCTGATTATCCAGAAAGTAAACTTATTAAGTTTTTTAAGTCCTTTACTACTCCAGTATGTGTTTTGTTTGATGAAGTTGAAAAGAACTTCAAAACTGAGTATATGCTAGATTTCTTAGATGGAGTTGAAAAGACTGCACAGAAACTAGTAATTATGACTTGCAATGACTTAAGCCGAGTTAGTCAGTATATGCAAGATCGTTGTTCACGTATTCGCTATTTACGTCGATATTCTCCTGATGAAAATGCTGCATTCTTACCTATGCTAGCTGATGATTTTGGTATTAAGAACAAGGAAGAAGTAGTAAAATTCTGTAAAGAAAATATTAAACTACTTTCTATGGATAATATTGTTTCTTTCATGAGTGAAGTCAAAATGCTAGAGGATGAAGATATTAGCCTTCAAGAAATCATAAACATTATGAATATCTCTACTGAAAACATACCAACTAAAGTTAGTGATACTGTAGAATACGATGATGAATGTGATGACTGTGATGAATGTAATGATGGATATGACGATTATGAATGTTGTGATGCAGCGTGAGAACAAATAAGGCTAGATATATTCTAGCCTTTTAACTTATATAAACATGAAAATATGCGGTATAAGTGATATACATGGTAATCTCATTGAGAATATACCTGAGTGTGATGTACTATGTATATGTGGTGATATAGTAACATTAAATGCTCAAAGAAATATTGAAGCATCTAAACATTGGTGGGAAACAAAATTCATAAAATGGATAGATAAATTACCTTGTAAGAAGGTAGTTGTCATACCAGGTAATCATGATTTTTACTTAGAATATAAGTATAAATTAAATGAATGGAATTCTTTTAAAGATTATATGCAAGTTTTATCTAAAGGCAAATTAGTATTTCTTATAGATGAAATGTATATATATGAAGGTATTAAATTCTACGGATCTCCTTGGATTAAACCAATTGAATTTCAAGAGGACAGATGGGCATTTAGTAGATTTGATACTTATGAAGATATACCACAGTGTGATATACTACTAACACACGATAATCCATTTTGTAATGAAGCTCTAGATGTTTTCTCCTTTGGAAAGAGTAAATATCATTTATATGGGCATTGGCATGATGGATCTAGTGATGTAAATTCTGGAAGATACAATTGTTCTAGATTGAATAATTGTTATAGTTTTAAAAAGAATTATGAATTTGTAGTATTAGATATTATGACAGAAAAAGAAAAGAAACAGGTAGAACAAGCATTCTTAGATAAACTTATTAGTCAAGCATACAATAATAATGTAGCAGATTGGCTTAAGACATTTAAAGAAGTTGAACTACAACAAGATAAAGAAGATGAAGTAGTTTGGGATACTTCGGCAGAAGTTCCTGAGTCAGCTGTAATTAGCGACATGGAGGATTAAGTATGAACAAGATGGTAATTGATACTCCTTACTATGAGGATATGTCTCGTTACTCTAATAGTGATATTGGATATTTTCTTAAAAATGGACCGAAAGGTTTAAAAGATTACAAAGAAGGTAAGATAGCAAAGTTAGATTATAGCTTTCTTGAAAAAGGAACTATGATACATGAATATTTACTTCAACCAGATGAATTCTGGAAAGATTATATTATTCTTGATTTTGCAACACCTAAAGTAAAGCAGCAAAAGGATTTATTAGATGAGTATCATAGACTTATGCAAGTAAATCCATTAGAATCTCAAGATAAGCTTAAACTATCTGCTTATAAAAAAGCTTATAGTAATAAGAAATCTGATGAGAAATGTATTGAAGAAGCTGAAGGTCTTATTATGATTTATCAAGATTACTTAGAATATCTAAGTAAAGTAGATGAAAACAAAAAGATAATTAGCTTTGCCGATTTACAAATGCTCAAAAAGATAAAAGAGAATATTCAGAATCATAAAAAAGCGAATGAGCTGTTGTTTAATTTACCATCTACTTTTGAAACTCATAATGAGTTCCATATTAATTGGGAAGTAGAAAAGTTTCACAATATCAAATGTAAATCTCTATTAGATAGAGTGTGCTTTGATCATGTCAATAAGAAGATAATTCTTATTGACTTAAAAACTACTGTAAATGTATACAATTTTAAACATTCAGTAGAAGAATACGATTATTATAGGCAAATTGCTTATTATGGATTAGCAATTCAATGGTATATGCAAGAAGTATTAAATCTTAATTCTGAAGAATATGATTTTGAAGCATATATTATTGCAATAGGTAAAGATGCTAACAATGAGATTAGAGTATTCAATATGAAAAATGATACTACTCTCAATGAAAAGATCGCTTCAATATCAGAAGCTCTCCGAAGAATCTCAGAACATATCAGTACAGATCAATGGGACCATACACTTGAGTATTACGAAGGTGATGGAACAGAAGAACTGTAATGATAATTGGAAATAGAACATTAACTACACGTTATATACTTCCTTTTCTATTTGATTCTAATAAACTGTTTAATGATAAATATAAGTTTGTAAATGCTTATATTTCTGATATTAATAGACCTCATTTAGATAGTCATATATTTGTTTTATTTGAATATGATACTAATATATATAGTAGTGTTAATAATTATATGAAAGAAAACAAATATTTATATGATAGTAAACTTATATCTATTAATGGTATCTTATATCAAGAGTATATATTTGTAATTCCAAATGAATATAAAAATGTTATTCAAACTATTAAAGATGGTTTCTATAATGATATATCTTATGAATATAAAGAAAAGATTATTCTCTTTTGGAAAAATATATGCTTAAGCTATCTAAAAGGATTGTTAGAAACAAAACATGATATTACAGAGTACAAAAGTTTAGAAGAAAAGGGAGAAATAGTAGGTGAAGAAGATCCACCTGCAAATGAAATAAACTTTTGGACAAGAAATATTTTTGCTTATTAGTTATATTTATGGGTATAAAAAAGCCGTAGAATCTGTGAAGACCTACGGCTTTATTTTTAATCATTACTATTAGTTGTCTTATCTAATTGACTATCTAAGTATTCCCATTTAGTTCTAATATCTTTTGATTCCCATATTCCTCTTAAACCAGGAACAGATTTTATTAACGTTCTCTACCATTTAGTCATTTCTTTATATGGACCTTTTTTAATTTCTTCATCATCCCAATTATTCTCAATAGAGAATGGATCTAATAGTTTTACAAGATTACTAAAGTTTTCTACAGGTGCTATTGCAGCAGAAGGAGATTTAATTTGATTAAAGAAATCCATAGGATTATATTCAGCTCTTTCTTCAAAACTCATTCCTGCTACTCCATAACCAATTAACTGTAATAAGTATTCATCTTCATCATCATCTGCCATTGGTTTTAACCAGATAGCTGATAATATAGAATACATCATTACTAGGGCTATCTATATAGCTGTTCTTCTAAAATTATATGATTCAATACTGTCAATACCTTTTCTGTGTTTTTTTCTACTTTCTTTATCTTTACGATATTTTATACTGTTATATATATTATATGCAAATTTATATAGAACTCTAAACGTAGATTTATATTTAGCTTCTATATAATCTTCTACATATGGGTTATACTATCTTGTAGTTAAAAAGTTATCTTCAAGATTATTAATAAAGAAAGAACGATGCATGAAAACTGCTGCTCCAAAAGCATTAGTCATTAATTTAGTTTTATCTTCTGTAGATAATACACCGTCAATGCGATTAGTTAAGAATTTAGCTATATTTTTAACAGAATTCTATAAATTCTAATCATTGATTAAATCAGAATATTTATTATACTTACTTTTTATAGACAGTTTGCCATCTTTTACTTCATAAACATCTAACAAAGTAAATGTATTGATTTTGTCGAATTCTTTATTACCTTTCTTATAATCATTAGGATAGTACTAACGTATATACTGTCTTCTAGATACTATACTATTCATTTGAGGAATATATTTATAGTCAGCATATACAGCATTTACTACAGGAGCTTTAACTATATAATCTACAGCGCTCCATCCACCCCATATTAAGTATTTTCTAAACACTCTAATAATACGATTATACTGTAAATACTCTACTTTAGAATTTACATCTCTTGCAATTTCATTATGTTCTAGTATAGCTAGACTAAGGTTATTGTGTTTAGTATCTCCTAAATGATATAACATATTAGGTATATTAAAGGTATTAGCAGCTAAAGACTTAAAGTATTCTTTACTACTAAAATATCTACCAGCTAAAGCTTCTACTACTGATTTATGAATGCCCTAAAATAATGCTTTAGTAATAGCAGGAAAGTTGTTACCTAAGTTAGAAGCTGTAGCATAAGCTCTAATGTTATCTAATATTTTAGTAACAGATATATTATAACCTAGTACATTTATTGCAACAGGTCTTTTATACTAACCATATAAATTCATATCTAGAAAATCCTAGTATCTTTTATATAAGTTACTCTTATCTCCAGTAATATCTTGTTTAGATCTAGTAGTAAAATTAAACTTGGTAAAATCTCTTTTAGCTATTTCATTCTTTATTAGTTCAAAATCAGCTTGTTTTTCATTCTTTAGACGATAGTTTTCAGCCATTCTAGAATATTCAACTAACATACCTACTAAGTTTCTGGAAATATGTTCAGGATCATCTAGAGCTTTTACATAGTGTGTTGGTACAAACTACAATTGAGAGCCATCTGGTTTCTAAGTAAAGTTATCTAAACTATATTCAGCATCATCCTACTTAGCTATAATATTATCTAAAGCAAAAGATTTTATACCTTTCGCAAACTTATTACCTCTAGTAGTAAAATCAACTACATCGCCAGTAATCTATGGTAGTTTATAACTTTCACGCTTCTTTAAAAAGCTAATTTTATTATTAGCTTCGTCCATAGTATTTACTATTAGATTGTATATCTCTTTTTTCTACTTAGTATTTGTGGCTTCTTTAAAAGCTTTTGTATTATCATATAATGATTTCTTTGGCTGATAGTATTCAGGATCTTCAAAGTTATAGTTTTTATTGACTAATTCTGAATCTTTATCTAATTCCTAATTCATTCTACTTAATCTCATTTCTACATACTAAGTATCTTTAGGAACTAACATCTTATAGTAAGATACAGGGCTAGGTTTACCATTTATCCAGGTATGAGACTTTTCAAACCATTCATCATATTCTTTTGTACCTAAACTTTTATACTTCTTTTTATCTGCATAATATTCAGGTGTTTCTACTATTTTAGCTACCTTAGAAAACTCAGAACTACTTCCTTTATGTTTACTGTATAACGCATTTAACTCTATATCTATATCTAATAATCTAGCTTTTACTTCTTCCTATAGTTTATAAGCATCTGTTAAAGGCTAATTATTATTTCTACCTAGGCTTAATAGTTTTCTTCTTTCTTCTGTTAAATCATCATACTTTTGCTAATCTTCTCCCATATTAGCTCTTTCCAAACTCTAAAGTAGATTAGTAAATTCTTCAGTATACTAATAGCTAATATTACGCTGCATCCATTTATTGAATAAATCTTCTGACAATTTCTATTTCTTTTGATCTATTATATTCTATATTTCTTCTTGAGAATACTTAGTTGATTTAATCTTGCCTTGACCAATAGTTTCATAAAACTTCTGCAAGTCTTCTGCTATTTCCTTATCTTCTCCAGTCTTAAGTTCTCCATTTTGATAATAATCATTAGCCAAGTTTCTTTTTACTGAGTAAAGACTATCTAACTATAACCATTGTTTATTTGTAAGACGTTCTAAATGTGGTCCAGTTTCGTCAGTAACGTCTTCGATCAAAGTGTTTATTTCAGTGTTAACCTACTTTAGGCGCAATCTAGTATTTGGATGCAATTCGTTATACGCTCTATAATACTCTGGTTTAAATTTACGTTCACAATGCTACTCTAACCACTCTTCTTTTTCTTTGAGATAGTTATAATAGTCTTCTAATTCTAAAGCTGCATAGTTATTATCTACTACTCCATACTTTGAATCTAGATCTGATAAGAATTTCTTCATATCCTATCTAAATTGTCCATAATTTCTATCTCTAACTAAGTATCCAGTAGTATTACCATTATTATCTTTTTCAAAGTAAAGTAAGCAATCCTTTCTATCAATTTTATCAAACTCTCTTATCAACGTTTGAGCTTTATCGTTAGCAAATCTACCCACTTCATTATTGATATCTGTCATAAGTCTATGAGCTAGTCTGATAGCTAAATCATCTACAGACTTAGTACTCTATAATATTACACGCAGATAATTAATATCAGAATTAGAATTGTTAAGTCTATCGTTAATATAAGATTCTACATCTTCACTAGGTACTTTATACGCTTCTGAATACTACTTAATTAAAGTTTCTACTTTACTCTTTAAAATACTGTCATACTTACCAGATATTTCTAAGTAAGCTCTATAAATTAGGTTTAATCTAGTATTTAACTAATTGTGTGTATCTTTATCTAGATCGCTGAAGTATCCTTGTAGATTTAATCTCTTGTTGATTTCATTAATCATAGGACCATAGAAATCTAGAAAGTCATTCTAGAACTAAAGCAAACGTTCATTACTGATTAAATCAGGATTCATATATGCATTTCTAATACGCTTTACTACTGGTTTAAATGCTACTGAAGATTCTTTAATAAAGTCAATTAATACTTGTACATCTTCACCTTTCTAAAGCATATCATGATACATATCAATCTGCTGCTGTAGTTTAGCTAATTGTAATGGTGGATAGTTTTGAGTTCTTAAAGATCTATAGCGACCATTTAAACCACTCATAATCTTATCTAGTATCTTTTTGCTATCTTTAGATAACTTATTCAGTTCTGGATCACTATCTTCCATATAGAATATACCATCTCCAAGTCTGTTTATATCTGGGTTACTATTTCTATCTTCAATAATATCTGATATTTCATTGATAAGTTTTACAGAAGTGTACCCTTCTATTTTATTGGCTAATTTATTCAATCTTAACGCTTTAACTATGTTAGATAAGAATTTACGCCATATAGACATATCATGTTTACCCACTAAATCTCTAAAAGCAGTATTAGACATTATTTCAGATATGAATTCTTTGGGTGATTTTAATCCATAATAAAGTCCTTTACGAGGATATTCTTTCTAAGGGAATTTATTGATAAGCTTATTGTAAATACTATCTACATTGGATCTAAAAGTACTATTATTATCATATTCTGATACAGTATAAGCATGAATTAGCTCATGATTGAAATGTTTAGTAATATCTTCTGGAGATTCTCTATTAAAAGTTTTATCTAATACTTCTATTGTATTTATATTAGCATTATAAGCCATAGCTCCACCTAATTCACTCACTAGCTTTACTTTTATATTCTTTAGAAAGTCTGGTGAGAACTACTATACTAAATCTTTTGAGAATTGATTTTGATAATATAACTCACTATTAATCATATTAGACATAGTATCATTAGCATTTGTTTCAGTAAACTATTGAGGAAACATAGCAGCTTTCATATCAGTACGCTATTCTACTTCCTAAGGTACATAATGCTAAATCATAGCCTTAATAGCTAATTCCCGGTTGCCATCAAACTGTTTTAGGTACTACAGAAATACAGTAGACTAAGCTCCATCAGGAGCCTAGTCAATTGCATAACCATTATTTTCAGATACTATATAATATGCAGCATCTTCGCTGCCTAGCACAGTAGCTAATTCATCTACTGCTGCTTTAACTTCTTTATTTTTTAAATTCAAACACTGCATAATTATTATCCATTACATTCGTTCTTTCTTTGTTTACCTAATTCTGCTAAGTTAGCAACGCTCTAATTAAAGTTTATATCAAGTTGTTTTGGCAGATTCATAAAATTATTTACATTTAATTTAGTAAATGGTTTGGTTACTACTACTTTAACAGATTTGTTTCCACGATAGTATTCTATTATATCACCTACTTTAACCTTACTCCAATAATCCATATGACCATCAGAACTATATCTAGTTGTAGCAGTTCTCTCACCATTCATTATAGCTTCTATAGTAGAAGTAGATTTAATATCTGATCTTTTATTGTCATTGTAATCGAAATTCATCTAACCTCTAAAGTCAGCTTTTACATTTTGATCTTCTGCTAATTTAAATTCTACTTGATAAGCGTCATTATTTTTCAACATTTTAGGTAATACATTAGATTTAAAATATTCTTCGCTCCACCCTTCTTTCTTAGACCATTCTTCTATATGTTGTTGCTATTTATCTGTATTAGCTGCATTTGTAGGTGCTTCTTCTACAGTAGTTTCTTTAGGAAAAGTTACTCTATATACATCTTCAATAGCCTATCTGCCATATTCGTTTATTTCTCTAGTTCCGATACCAGCAAAATTGTTAGTGAGTGCAGGAGTATCTGATTTAGACCACTTTCCGTCTATATTTTTATACCACTATAATCTCTTCTGATCAAATACGTATACAGGTTTTCCAGCCTATATAGCCATTTCTACAGCATAACCTGTACCTCCTGTAACAGCTACATGAGATGCCAACCTAGTATCATTTTTTTTATTCGGGAATAGCTTCTATCCTTTATTGACCATATTGCCTATAGCAAATACAGCATCTGAATATTTAACCTATGCCCAGTTTCTAATTAATCTAGGATCTTTCATAGTAGAGTATTGGTATCCGTAATTGGCTTTGGCAGCTTGTGCTACTTTATATCTACCCTCTTCATAATCTTCATTGCTAATTTCAGTATTACCAGCAGGAGCGTTATATTGAGAAGTTTCTCCAGTGTAGTAATGTTTTGATATTACTCCATATTTTTCACCTATTTCTCCCCATACACTATCTGAACCCTAAGCGCCACCTGAATGATTAATATAGGTAGATGAAACATTTTTAGCAGGAATATTCTCATTATTTATATGATTATTTAATTCTATTAATTTACTCCTTAAATATTCATATAATTTAGGAGTACGCTGTTTACTAATATTAGCATTTTCTGTAATATATTGTAAATGTTTGTATTGATTACCGGCTTTTTTATATTCCTATTGAGGAATAATTGTGGGATGAGTTTCCACTGTTACATCGTATGATTTTACAGGACTAAAAGCCCCATCGAACATTTTATCACTTTCACGCATACTTAATATTCTTACTGGTAACATTAATCTATTTTCAAATCTAAAATTAACAGGTTTATTTTTACCATCTTTTCCACCTATAGTGTTATATAATTCCTCAGCAACACCTATAGGCAAATTGATAGTAATTGTAGCTAGCTAATCAGCAGATTTAGATTTTAGTTGTGTAGTTACAGATTCATACACTTTTTTTCCTACATATTTATTAAAGTTAAAAGAAATTATATTATTTCTATACCATCTAAGGTAAGTCCTTTCTTCATTCCAATTATTATAAACAGATAAATCAAAATTATCTATTAGCGTGTTTAAACTATTAATCAAATTATCTTCTATTGTAGAATTACTAGATATTTTATACTTTTTAAATAAACTAACAATGATATTTTTTATACTATTTATTAAGTTGTTCAATAAATTATGTTTACGAAGAATTTTCCTAAAATTAGGATTGGCTAACTCAGCTAACATTTCTTTTTCATCAGTAAGACCATAATATGTATTACCATTTGGTATAATTTTACCAAACATTTCTATATAATTCTATTTTTCACTATTTAATAGCTACTAATATGAGGCTTCTATTATCTTAACAGCGTCCTATACCTATTCTGGCATATCTTCAACATTATCTATAGCATAGGCAGATATTACGTGAATATACTCGTGAGATATTATCTAATCAAGATTACTATCCATTTTGTCTAATAATTGTTCATAATTATTATTTAACAATATTCTATTATTATCCGAATCATACTAAGCGGCAGTAGTTTCACTTACTAACTAACTGCTATCTACTAATACTGTTTTTATACCTAACTTATTACACAAATTAAATAATTTAGTATTGACATCATTAAAAGACAACTATTTTGCATCAATTAATTCATTTGTAGTTCTAGTTAAAGGGTTATCTTTCAGCGTACCGTCTTCATTATCTGCAATTACAGGATCGTTCAACTTATTATCTGTTACAATGTATACATTTTCTCTAGCTCTAGATACAGCTACATACTTAAGCTATTGTTGAGTATCAGTATCAAATTTAGCACCAGTAATAGTATCATAATATATCATAACTTTATCATATGTACCACCCTATGACTTATGAATAGTATGAGCATACCCATAGTCTATGGACTTCCTAATCTTAAGCCTACCATTTTCCTAATAATCTTTCATAGTTATAGTATTCATCTTAATAACAGATAAAGCCTTTTGAGCAATACGTACAGTATTAAAATCTCTAGACATAAATGCTTTAGATATCATCTTATTGATACTTTCTATTTCATTAGCTATAGCTTTTAAATTCTAAATACTAGTATTATTATCTAATACAAATACCTTATCTGATACTGTTTTATTATCCATAGCATTAACTAATGTAACTTCGTATCCTTCTACTTCTGCTATTACACTACCATTAATAACAGATATGATCTATTTACTTGTCTTATTACTAACACTAGCTACTTTGTAGTCTATACTATTGCGTATTATTTCAGCTTGTGCTTCTCCATCATTCATAGTAACATTATCATATCCCATAAGTAAATCACCTACTTCAATTTGATTAGGATTATCTCCATATAATTGCTTTCTGATCATGTCGTTTACTGTAGGTATCATAGCATTAGTAGCACTAAGTATTCTAAAATTAAAAGGATTAGTTTTATATTCATTAGAACTAACTATATCTTTGATAATCTAGTTTGGTTGTTCACCATCGTGCATATACTCAACTCCAAATCCATTTACTAGTTTAGTAGTAAAGGACAACGATTTACCATTTCTTAGATTAGTAGCTTCTTCTAGAATAGGATTATCACCGGTTCTTTCTACTTTAGTAAGTTCTACATTAGTAGCTTTATCCTAAAATACTGGAGATATTGTATTATCTGATACTGGTGATAATTGAGCTGGATCTCCTATGTAGATTACTTGAACATTATTTTCTTTTTTGAAATCTTCAACAAAGTTATATAAACCTTTACTAACCATTGAAGCTTCATCAATTATAAGTAATTGACCAGGTTTAATTTTAGGTTTACGTATTTGTTCTGTTTTTAATTTCTTAAGATCATAATTACCACTATCTAAATCAACGATAGGAGATAAGCCAAATGCAGAATGTAAAGTAATAACCTAAGATTCTGGATTATTCATTTTAGTAACAGCATTAGCTCTATGAGTAGGTGCACTGAATAGTGGCTCTATTCCTATACTGTTTAAATATTTATTGAATATACTAATAATACTAGTTTTACCAGTACCAGCGTATCCAGATAATGTCACGCTATTATCATACTTATTAGGATTGTTAATAAAATCTTCTAATACTAATAACGCATGTTCTTGTTGTTGATTTAATTTAAACGGAGTATTTACAACCTTACCGTTTCTAAATGTAATATGATCTCCAATAATATTAACAGTAGAAGGTTTATATTCAACAGTTTCTAAGGCAATAGAAGTAGGAGCAGTAGATGCATGATTCCTAGTTGGCGCACTCTGTAATTCTTCTATACTAGTTTTCAATGCCACTGTAACAGGTTTATAATCACGTACTAATTCTATATTGTTGATAATATTAATCCACTTAGATCTATTCATTTTGTTACCTAAGTTAATGATATTTTTGATATCGTCAACGCTAAATGCTGATTTAGCATCTAACGCTCCATCAATATTATTAAACTCAAACATAGAATTAGAATAATTGTCATATTCTTTTACAACTCTACCTTCTTGATTTAAACCTTTCTTATTAGTCATTACATATACAGGTCGTTCTTGATCTTTATCGTCAAATACATTTCCAATATATTTGTATAAAATAGTATTAGCTGGATTATTATCGTATGCTAACTTTACTTTTATATATGGAGTATACACATTCTGTTTAGACTCATTTCTACCAACTGGTCTATAATTAGGTATCATCATTACTGGATACTTACTTCCACTATAGTTTTTATTTTCACTAAATAACACAGGGAATTGTAATTGATCTTCCACTTTATCTGTTTCAGAACTAAATACTTTTTTATACAACTAAGCAGGTTTAACAATTTTATTATTTGTCCAATTGTTTAAGAAGAAATTATCAAAATCTAAATCAGTGACATTAAATCTTTCTGTAATACTTCTCATATAATCTGCGTAGCCAGTACTTTGTATAGCACTTATTGGTAATAGGTTAAATATACCATTCTTAGTAAAGTTACCAGCAGTAGTAGCTAATTGATATCTTATTAAATCTTGAGCAAATTGCTTTATTTCAGGATAATCTGATTCTAATAATTCTTCCCAATATTGATTAAGATTCTGCTTCAAATACTTATCGTCATCTGATATTCTATTCTTTATAATAATATCTGGAGCATTATATTTATCAGTACTCATTTTAGTTAAAGTACCAAGGTAGTTAAGTAATTGATTACCTATTTTACCATCCTATGTAAGCATTTCTGGATACTTACCTGCTAGTATATCTGCTTTGATTTTTGATAATCTTTTAGCCATAGTATCTGTACCATAAAACATATCATACAAATCTATACCTTCTTGATTTAAGAAAGAATATCTTAGTGACCCTTCCAGTTCATTAGAGATAGTTTTGTTTAGAGATTCATCATTGGTATCTATTCTATTTATCATAGTAAGTACTTGACTTATAGCAGATTTAAAATCTCTCTTCCCTCTAATCATTATATTACTAAACATATCAGAAGGACCAACAATACCATTGTTAATCTTGGTCATTAAGAATGTACTATTCAAATAGTTTAGTATATCATCCTTATTAAATAATATAGAATTAGCTATAAGACTTTTTAATCTGTATAAAAATCTATCTTGTTCAATAAAATTCCCGCCAAATCTTTTAGTATCGACCTAAGACAACTAAACTAATTTAGACATATCTTGTGCTAAATCATTAAGTTGAATAAATAACTCTGATATCAGTATTTGATTCTTATAATAATTATAAGCTTCTTCGTTAGTAAGATTATCTTTCTGACTTAGTTGCAATTGCTGTATTAAGAAATCTCTATCTGTAATATCAGTAGCAAAATTTTCAATGGAGTATAAACCAATAGATCTACCTTCACTATCTAATTTTTGCATTACGATATCTCCAGTTTTACTCATTTCGAGATCCAACTTCTTTATACCTAATTCTGTAGCAGCTTTCTTATATTTGTCATAGTATGATTTGCGTATAGTAGTAATTTCATCTTTTACTATAGCCGTCTTACTTTTGCTATCATCTACTCCATATATACCAGATGCTCTATCATATGCGCTAGCCATATCTTTAAGTATTTGCTGTGGTAAGAAATAGAATGTATCTTTACCATAGCCAACTCTAAGTAAGAAATTACATATATTATATGTATATTGTCTTACATTAAGTCTAATAACATATGGATCTTTAGCAACGTCTACATGAGCGTTAATCATAGCAGATATCCAATCTAATATACGCAATCCTTCTTCTTGGATCTTTATAGGATTACCTTGTTCATCTAATAGTATATTACCTTTTTCATCTCTTTGATATACTATTTCGTTTCTACTCTTAATACCATCAAGTCTAACGAAACCTAATCTTTGTAATAAAGATATGTCTGAGAACTTAAGATTAGCCAACTGAGTTAATACATGATTTTTATTATTAAGAGCAAACGGACCAATACCAGTCTTACCACCAGAATATTCGTACTTTTTATTCATTTGATAAGTAGGAGATAGCTCTCTAAATGGTATTCTATCGCCTAATTTACCTTGCCCATCTACAATAGGAAGAATCTCTTCTTTAATTATTCCAGTTACTTTATCAAGAGGTAATCTAGTTTCATCTACATTTTTCTTATCAGTAAGTACTGCTAGATATGTATCAAGTAACAAGTTTTCATTAGCCTCTATACTATTAGCCGCATATACATTTGTAGGACTACCTATACTTTCTAGCCATCTGTTATACAAAGTATAAGTAGCGGAATAGCCTCTAACTGATTCTTCTAATTCTCCACCTTGTTCTTCTGTGTATCTTCTTCTTAAATATGCTTCAAATGTTTCATTACTCTTCTGTTTCTTAAATTCTATTTTATTTCCTTCTTTATCAAAGTTATATCTTGCTATATACAACTTATCAATATCGAAGTCAGAACCAGTTTGAGTAGTAAATTCATCTGGTAATATAATAGTATCACCTACTACAGAAGGAAGTACATCAACAATTCTAAGTCCAGCAATAGAAGATAGACCTTGTGTAGGAATACGATAACCCATAGCCATAAGACCTGCCTCTTGACCAATAATATTATGCTTTATCAACCAATCTCTAGCTTCTACAAAACTTTTATTTTTATAATCTGGAATTATATGAGAGAATAAATTAATAGAAATGATAGAATCCATACTACCATCTTTGTTTATGTTAAGTAGAGGTTTACCGTTATTAATAGCTCTACTACCTACAGCCTTTATAGATTTAAATCCAAATGAAGACATCTGAATAAACGCTCCACCAGGTAATTCTAAATCAATGGCTTTTTTATTAGTAGTAGATGTTAATTTAGTTTCTACCCATTTACTATCTGGTAATGCTGATAAAGGTACTTTAAAGTCTGTACCATCTTGATTTACTTCAAGAGCTTCTTCTACATCTTTACCCATATTAGATGCTCTAGCTTCTTTAATCAACTGTTTAGAAGCCTTAGCATAATCAAGAGCATTATCAGATAAGAACATATCTTTTACTTCTTTAAAGCCTTTATTAGATATAGCATTAATAGTACCAAATAATTGTTCTTTAATCTGCTGACCAGTTATTTCATTATCGGTTCCTTCTTGATATACTCTGTTCATTACTAGGTTAGATACAGCAACTGTGGATACCTAAGTACCAAATAATGTTCTGTCATGTGTATGAGGATCTGTTATAAGCTGTCTTCTAAGATTTCTGAATTTCTAAGTAGTAATATGCATGTTACTTAGATCATTTATCTCATCGTTCTTATAATCCTTATATATATCAGTAGCACCTTGTATACCAACTTTAACGGCAGATTCAAATGCTACTTGATCTATAGGGGTAAGTCCTTGATACTTACCAATAGCATTCATTCTATCATATATTTCTCTATTGTCTCCAGTAGCTAATACCTTAAACATAGGGAACATAGCCATCTTATTAAACACAGGTATACAATGTTTTATATTAGCATCATAAGTATAACCAAAGTAAGTAGTCTTTAATGGCTTAATTAATGTCTTCAAAGATTTAGCATACAGCTCTGCATCATTTAACCAGTCTGCATCACTTTCCATTATGTTAAAAGCTTCTTCAATTTCATCACTCCATTCTCCAAGCATTTTAACAATATCTCTATACATCTGGGGTCTAATATACACAGCAGCATCGGCTTGATTGATGTTACCTTTTGTACCTTTTTTATTCATACCATATGCTGATGCATCTTCTACAGCTAAATCTTTAGCTAACTGGAATATTATAGGATACTTTTCCTCTGCTGATTTAGGATCTTTCATCAACTCATCTACTTGAGATTCTGTTAAACCTTCTTTTTCGATAAGTAATTTTCTAGTATTAGAGAAAGTAAATAAATCTTCTAGTTCTTTATGCTGTCTACTAGGTATTTCATTATCATTAATAGTAGTATTTGTGTAAGTCTGTCTATTCTATAATCTTCTATACTCTTTAATATTCTTATCTACACTAGTATACCATTGAGTTCTTAGATTATCTCCAGTAGACAATACAGCTCCTAAACGTTTGATCTTATCATCATCATTTTTAAAGAAAGCAACATCACCAGTAAATATCTTTTCTGTTTCTAATACAGATATGTTATAATTTATCATATGATTACCAATCATAGTTAAAATAGCATATCTTTCTGCTTGATTAGATACATTATTATTAGGATGTGCTAAGTATATTTCTTTGAATTTATTTAATACAACATTGTCTAATAGCTTATTCTTGATAACTTTAGGATTCTTTTTATCTCTTTCTATTATACCTAACTTTTCACAAGTATCTATTTCTTGCTTAAGTTGCATATGTAGATTATCATTAATCTTCTAGAAAGTATCCTTTGGAGTAGTAAATAGTTCCTATTCAATCTCTTTTAATGTCTGTATTATATTGCCTTCTTTTACAGAGTTTTTAATTCTTTCATTTAAATCTATCCATTTAAGTTGACCATCTATTTTTGTATAGTATCCAGTAAAGTGTCTAAACAGACCGCCTTTGCCAGATGTATGATAGTTCTTAATAGGTTTCTTAACATCTGGAAGTGAATTATAATATTTTACTATAGTATTGTATTCATCTTCCCAACTACGATATAAGTGTTTTAACGCTTCTCTATTAAACTACAGCTTTAAACTATTGCTAACTTGAGTAATTGACATTTCTTTATTGAATAATCCTACTCCACTAATAGTAAACCATGTCTTTTTATCAGCCATAGTTGGGAATATAATATGATTATTATAAGTAAATGTCATTTTAGCTAAGTAGTCTTCAACTGGTGAAATACTTAGATAATCTCTACCTTTATCACCTCTATTCTCTCCATAGAAATTAACAAAAGTGTTTAATCTAATAGGACTATTATTATTAACAGCAGATAGAATCAAAGAACTTCTACAATAAGTATCAGCATTCAAATCCTTTAATGTAGCATCATCATGATTATTAAGCCATCTAACTTGATCTGATACAAAACAGTTCAAAGTCTTAGTAAAAATAATATTATTATTAGGACCTAATACTGATATTTCAGTATCACTAGGATGTGTTACAGCTTGAGCTTGAGCTAATGTGTTAATAAAGTTGTTCTTACCCAAGTTCATGTATATCTAGTCTAATTGTCTTACTGTAGCTATACCTTTTTTATTAGTATATTTTGTCTTATCATCTATAAGATTCTGAAGTGTTCCATTAAATAGATATTTTAATGCTCCAGCTTCATTGCCTAATATTAATTTAGATATACCATAAGGTCTGTCATTAGGTAGCAATCCTTCTATAGTATCATGATCTACAGTGATTCCAATAGAGTTCAATATATTAACTAATTCATTGATATAAGTATCTACATCAGTGTTAGTAATAGTATTTCTATTATCTTCTACCTACTTATATAATTCATTAAATCTACTTATAACTGCGTTTATTTCGGATTTATTAGGTTTTGTTTCAGTTTCAGTTCTTTCTACTAAAGAAGAATTAAAGAACAAATCTGACCAGGTAGAAGGATACATTTTAGTAGCTCTTTTGTTTATCCCATCATCTACTACAAATGATGTACCTTGTTCAGTTTGCTGATAATGTACTTCTACAAAATTCTAATCAAAACTCTTAACTGTTTGTAATATTTGTGTCTGAAGATTTATATCAATATCTCCATTCAATCTCTTATATAAGAAAGCAAAGAAGGCATTACCTTTAGCTAATCTAGCGCATCTACCTAATAATGAAGTTTCTGGATCTTGTCCAGGTTCAGTACTAAATGATTCTACTGTACTTAAGTTTTTAAGAATTAGAGCGTAAGCTGTATCGTAGTTAACAATCATAGGCAATCCTGTAATAGTATTAATCCTAGTACTAAGAGTCCTAGCTTTTACTCCACTAACGTCTTTATAACTAAAATATGTATCAGATAATGTAGCGAAGAACATTTTTGCGCTAGCTAATGCGTTGTTCTTCTTATCAAATTCATACCCAGCTTTATCATAGTTCTATATACCATTACTTTCTCTATCTAGGAACTCTTCATCCATATTTTGATTTATAGATCTAATTTCCATCTATTCCAACATTGGTTGTAGATGATATATAAATACATCAAATTTATCTACTATTTCTTGTAATGCTTCCTTCTGTTCAGTAGTAGTTCTATTTGATTTAATAAATGACTGTAAAAGATCTTTAAGTTTAGTATTACTTAAATTCTATACATCTGATATATATTTAGCACCATTAGCTATAAATAAACAAGCTTTTAAACTATCTAGTGCTGAATGGAAGTCTTGTAAAGTTGGAAAGTGTTTTAGGGTTATATCCTTATTAGGACCAACTTTATAATAAGCTCCATCAGTATAAGAATCTAAGAAGTCTTTAAGAGATTCTTCATTGAGCTGATAATTAGAAAAATCTCCATACTTAATAGCATCAAATATTTTATTAAGATTTGTAGGATCAATATTAGAATTAATATGCAAGAATTTTTTAATATTGCGGAATATCTTATTGATATAGTATCTTAAAGTAGATTCTTTATCATTAAGCATATAATCCATAAATCTATCTGCTATTACTTCTTCCAGTTGCTTATTGTCTAAGTTGCTATACTAATCATTTTGTTTTCTGAATTCATCATATAATTTATTTCTAGTATCTCTATCTAACATAAGTAGAGATACTCTATGCCAGGCTTCGTGATACTATACTCCTTCAATAGCTTTATTAGATATAGCAATTCCATCTGCTCTGGCTATACCATACACAGCAGAACCGTTAGCAAATTCTCTAATAACTCCATCAGTTACTTCTACTTGTTCATCAGTAAGACCTAACTTCTTTTGTAACCACTTTTTAGCCTTTTTAGTATTGATAAATTTACTTTGTTTTAACTGGTTACTATTTAATATTTTAGGAGCTCCATCTAATCCTAAGAAACTAGATACAGCATCAGAATCAGCATCTGTAAATTCATCATATGATTTATCTTCCGTTTTGCTACTTAATTCTTCACCAGCATCAAAAGTAGGAACTTCATACAAACTGAATTTCTTTTTAGTAGGAGATTGAGATTCTGCTTCTAACTTCTTTTGTTGTTCAGTAGGTTTAGAAGATATTACTGGAGAATCAATATATACATAAGGTCTAGTAAACAATCTATCTTGTAGATCGCTCAATAACTTACCGTGTTTAATTAAGTAAGCTAAAGTGGTTAATCCTTTTGGATTATCTTCATCAGTTATTAATTTACCATTTACTCTCTTTAATCCAACATCTTCTAAATCAAATTCTAGTCCAGGAACTAATTCTAAATGATCTACATTATCATCTATCATAGCTTCTCTAAATGATTTAGGCAATGGTTCCCACAATAGATTTTTTTCTGTATTCCAATGTAAATTATCTGTAATAAATTCTACTAGGTCTTCAAATCCAGCATCTGTTCTTAATTTAGATAGAAGAACTTGTTCTCTACCTAACTAAGCCCAACCTTCCTTATAATTTACAAAGAACTATTTATCTGCTAAAAATGCATATCTAGGATCAGAAGGATCTAATATAGTAGAATTACCATAGTTAACCACTAGTTGAATTACATCTTCTGGATACACAGCTTCATTACCAGTCTATCTGTATAGTATTACATTAGCTAAGTATCTAGCTAATTCTGAAGAACTATTATCTTCATTACTGAATCTAGCTTCGTTAAGTTTAATATTTCTAGTAACACCAGCTGGGGTATTTTGTGCAGGTGGATATACAAATATTTTACCAGATCCACCTTTACCTTCCATAGGAAGACCATTTCTATCCATAATTATAAAATGGTCTGCTACACCTTTACCTATACCAAACTTAGTTTCTGAATCTAATATATTGTGTAAATCTCTAACTCCTAAAGATTCTATATCCAACAGGTTTCTGTTTATTACTTCTCCTTCTTCTGTTCTATTAACATTAAAGTTACCATTAGTAATAGTAATATTCTTAAATGTTATTTCACAATTTGGATCATTAATTTTAGCTTCAATGATTTGATTACGTAACTCACGGATTCTATCTTCTTCTGATTTAGATAATTCTCTACCATGAGTTCTGTATATACCTTTGGCTCCTTCGATAGTTTTCAAAGTAGCCATGAACTTTCGACCATCTTTGGCTTCTATTTCTATATATATAGGAGCTTCATCCCAGGTAGCTTTATTTGCTGGATCATATGATCCAAACTTAGAATCTTTAGGACCAATCTTAGCCGTAACTTTACTTTCAGCTAACATACCTGGAGTAGATAGATACTCATTTAATGATCTTCCAGATTCATAACCTTTGAACATGGGTTGATCATTATCTGGCTGATAGTATAGAGTTCCATATACCAATTCTGTAGGTTCTTCATCGTTAACCTAAACATCATCAGTATCATATACTTTGCTATCTTCTACATCTTGTTCAGTAACAGGAGCAGAAGATTGTTCTGCATTACTAGTAACAGTATGAGTCTATGGGATGATTTCTTCTGTCTACATTAAAGGTTGTTCCTAAATAGAGGGTATATCTTCAGCACTCTATATGCCTTCATAATCAGATGCATTTTGATCTACTGTAGCTTCTGGATTGTCTGCTACATTATTAGTATTATCTTCTGATATAGTTTCATCAGGATTAATTAAATCTTCTTCGGTCAGTTCTTCTTCTACTAATCCTTCATAGTCTTCGTTTGTATCTACAGTTGTACCTAATTCCCAAAATGATTTAGGAGATATAACTTCTTTTTCTTCTTCTTGTACAGGTTGTTCAGAAGGAATTTGAGTAGGCTGAGTAACGGCTTTTTCCTCTTCTTCAGTTTCTCCAGTTAATTGCTGCTATGCTTGTTCAAGTATAGCTGACTGCTGGTTAATTAGTTCTTGAATTTTATCTGCCTATTGTTGTGCTTTATCAATACTATCTTGTAGAGTTATAGTATCTGAAGTATCTTCTTCATCAATATTAGCAGGTTCTTGTTGTGGAGTTTCTTCTTCTTGAATCTGTTCATCTTGATTTATAGTATCTTCAGTAATACTATTCTTATATATATCGACAGCCTTATTTAAGGCTTTGTCACTATTTATAAATTTCTTGTATGATTGTTTAGCATCTGTTAATGCAATTTCTGCTAAAAGACTTTTAACTGCATTTGATTCAATATCGTCTCTTGAACTTAAAACAATATCGTCAGGATTTACGGAGAATTTATCTTTAATATCTGATAAACCTGACAAACGTCTTTCTATACCTTTTTCAGCTATGTAGAACTCATCTAGTTTATCTTTGTCTACTATTTGAGATTCTTCTAACACTCTAATATAATTTTTAATTCCTTCTAATCTTGCTTTGTCTAACAGATAAGCTTTTAACAGTAAGGTATTTTCACTATCAGCATTATCATCGGATAGACTACCTAATACATTATCTATTTCAGAATTAATAGAGTTATAGCTTTGAGCTATATCTTTTATTTGAGTTTCGTAATCAGATATAGCTTTGTTATACATATCAGTTTTGTGCTTATATATAGCAGCAGCAATATGTCTATCTTCTCCTTTAAATTCTCTTACTTTACTGTTATTCTTTACAATATCATATATAGAAGATATATTTCTTTTTTCGCTTTCAAGATCTTCTTTAGTCCAACCATCTGGAATGTTAGCAGATTCTATTTGCTGATCAATAGCGTCTAAGAACGCTTCCTTATTAAGCATTCTCTTATCTGCTTTGTTAGCATATTGAATATATTTATATATATCCTCTTTTGCAGATATATGTTCTGCCATTAAATTTCTAGATAACTCTGTGCCTGCATTATAAGATCTTAGATTATTAACAGTACTTACAGCTGTAGTTCCACCACCCATAAGTAAACCTATAGCTGCGCCTACTTTAAAGTTATCTACTAATTCTTTATTCCCATCTAAAGCCGGATCACCACTAATACCAGCTACAGCAGCTAGACCTTTTAATGCCATAGCATTGTTTTCCATAAACATAGTAGCTACATCGAGAGGATTATATAGATTAGTATCAGATATATTCTGTTCGTTTATACGATTACCAATCATATATTGAGTTACTTCCTCAACACCTTCTAATGCAGCATTAGCACTTATTCTAACAGTAGGTTCTAATACATATTTAGATAATCTATGTTTAGCTACCTTAGACATTTTAGGAGCCACTTTCTTAGTAGTATAGTCAATTGCTTTATCTAATACCTTAACTGTACCGTCAATAGCTCTCTCTGGCAAATTAAGTTTACCAAGTACTTTAGTAAACACCTTACCTGCTCCAGGAATTATAGTAGCAGCTTGAGCTACATCACTAGCTGCTAAAGCCATGTTTCTATTATAGATGTCTTTTAAGTTATTTTTAGTAGTATATCTCAACGCATCTAATTCATTATTACCAGTAGGTATATCATAGGCTAACATATCTTCAAACACTTCATCATTGCTTCTATAATTTGAAGAATTCTTATCATTAGAATATTCTACTCCAGTAATACGACTTAGATTCTCTCTACCTATATCTGCTAAGCTATTGATATCTATGTTATTTTTGTTAGCATACTCATAAACATTCTGTTTATAATTGTTAGCTACTTCTGATAAAGACTCTCTATCTCTAGACCATATATTAGTACCTACTGTAACTCCAGCTCCTATTAATGCTGCACCACCAGCAATTAATGGAGAATAAGGACCAGTAGGAGATGCAGCAACTTGTGCTGCTAAATAATTAGCAGCAGCAATAGCTGCAAAGTTAGCAGCTGTAGCCTATATAGATGAGAAAGAAGTACCTAATGCTCTAGGTACTTGATATACCCAACTCTCTTGTTCTAATTGTTTCCATTCATCACTTACAGAGTATATACTATTAGTATAATGTAATATATCTCTAGCCGTTTGGATATCTTTACTCAACTCTTTAGACTTTTGTTCTCTTTCAGAAATACCTTCGTCGAGAGCTTGTAATCTAGCTTCTATAGTTGGTTGATATCCATACTGACTATAATACTTACTAGTTACTTTTTTATATTCATCTAGCATACTAGAGTATGCATCAAAAGTAGCTTTATACTAAGGATATAATTCATGAACCTTATCTGTATCTTTATCTAGATAAGCACGATTAAGCTGTTGATCTAACAGCTTCATTTCTTTTTCTGTTTCTAGAAATACTTTCTGAAACTCTAATTCATCTTTTTCTTTATTATTCAACAGCATATCGCCAGTAGGTCTATCTACCATATCCTATTGAATACCATTGATAAATGAGAATACCGGATCTGCTATATAGTTGGGTCCTTTTCCACTTTTAGTGGTACTAGCATCTTCAGTAGTTACATTTTTTTCCTACTTAGGAGTTTCTTCTAAAGAAGAAGTATTTAATGGCTTAGTTTGAGCCATATCAAATTCATATTGTTCTTCAGAAGGATTGATTCCAGTTAAAGGATTAAATGTATAATCCTTTAACTCTTGAAGCCTACTTCTCATATTATCTTTACTACCCACAGTAAATGTTTGTTTCTTTGCCATATTATATTATTTATTGAAATCCAAAAGATTCATAAATCCAAAAGATTCATTTTGTACATCTGGATACAATCCAGATGCTACTGATCCTGTCACATTTAGTTTAAGTGCTTGTTGATTTAAATATTCAGCATTTAAATCATCTCCAGATGTTGGTACACTGTTACTTAAATTTAATACATAATATTTAATACCAGGTCTAACAGTTCTAGTAGTATTACTACTCCATTTCTTAGCTATTTGTTCTCCTAATTCAGATCTTTCGCCAGAAGTTTTTCCAGATAAGTTAGATGTTTCACTTTCTGATATAGATTGCTTAGAAGTTTGTATTGTAGCTCCAGCTTTTTTCATATCGTCCTCAGTGAGACCAGCGTTCTTAATATCATCTTCAGATATAGCTACTTTAATTCTTTGCAAATTAGCTGTACTTGGCTAACCGTTCTTAACAACTGGAATAGTTATCATATTGTCATTGCTAAGTAATATCATATTGTTAAACTTCCCGCCTTTCAAAGCATTTATTACTTTATTACGATTAGGGTCTACTGCTTCAAATCCAGCTATTTCTGATACTACTCTAGACATTAAATTCAAACTCTCTCCGCCAGATATAATTTTACGTCTACCTAAAGGAGTACTTTGTTCATTTTCTGTAATTCCCTGTATGGTACTACTCAATAGATCATTTAATTTAGAGTTACGAACCGTATATCCAAAGTTATTGAATATATCATTAACGGCATAATCTATATCTGTATTTGTAATTTGTAATTTTCCATCCTTCTCTGTACCATACTTTCTCATAATATCTCTGAACATATTATAAGGAGTAGCACTATCTGCAAGTGATCTGAGTTGTTTACTAGCCATTCCTCTAATAACTGGATCATTGCTATTAACATCGTTTTTTAGCTTCTCATAATTAGGATTATTAGATAAGTAATAGTTTCTAGCATTCTTAAATTTCTACAACCCAATATATTCCAAAGAATCAGTTAAATACCAAGGACCGTTATTAACTGTGTCTTGACCAGTTCTATTACTATATTCTAGTTTAGCAAATTCATTTGCCTCCCTGTCTTCATATGCAAACTCTCTACCTGCTCTATAAATTCTATCTGTAAATAAAGCTCTAGCTTGATCAGGAGTAAATCCCTATCTTACTAAAGTATTTATATGCATTTGAGCTTCTGGAGTATTATATATTGCAGATATATTCTTAGCTATCTATTCGTCAGTTCTATCAGTAGACACACCAGAATAATCATAACTGCCATCAGATCTAATATACCCAGCTTTTAAATTATCAACATAAGGCTTTACTAAATCTACTTCTGACTTATAAGCTAATGGAGCAACGTCATTGAATACTCCACTATCTAAAGTATTATAATTAGTAAAGTCAACATCGTGCCACATAGGATTATACTTACCAGATAGCATAAGTTGTTGATTTACTTTCTATCTCTAAAGTAATCCTTCTCTGCTCTATTGTAACTAACTTAGTTCGTTATAAGGTCTAGTATTAATAAATGATTGTATTAAAGATCTACCTTCTGCTGTTTTAATCAAATCTGGATTAGCTGCTAATTTGTTTACTATATCTTGCCCAGCTCCAACTGTTAAATCGTACCATCTCTTAGTATCTACAGCTGATGGTGATCTAAACTCTGACCACTTAGTAAACTGATTACCTAAATCCTAATAAGCTTTATCTACTCTTTCATTATTTGCTTTACCTATAGCATATAACTATTCAAAGGGTATTGGTGTATACTAACTAATATACTCACTTTCTATTGGTTTATCAAATCTATTCGTTGCCATTATCTTTTCAAATTATTATATAATTTAGTTAATTGATCTGATGTCATACCATATTCCAAATAAGGTAACATAGCTTCTAGTACAGCAGAGTCTCTTTTAGTTAAACGTTTATCTTTACTTATCTACTATATTCTTGTAGATAAATCACCAAATCCTTTTCTACGAATATTTCTAGTAGCTGCATCATTTTGAGCTTGTTCTACAGAAGCTAAATGTCTAGCATTAGCATACTGTTGTCCCCATTGATTAGCTATTTGAGCATTGTTAAATGCCATTTGATTTTCAGCATTATTTTTAGTAGCATAAGCATTAGCGATAGCTTTGTTCCTATTAACTGCTGACTGTAAACCAAATGCCATATTGGCTCCAGTGTTAGGATTAATATTAGCCATATTGTATCTAGCAATTCTATCACTTAGTGCAGCTTCTCTAAGTATAGGATCTATATTATAATCAGTAGGACCATATACTGGATCATAAGTATATGTTTCTACTCTTTCAGGACTACCTGAGAATATATTACCAATAGGTCCAGCTAATGCAGCTATATTGTCTATTAGATCTAACCAGTTATTATCACTTGGAGTTTTTGGCTTTTTACTATTTGCACTATACATATTACCTACTGGAAGCTGTCCAGGATTACCAGTATAGTTAAAGTATTTACTACTTCTAGCATTAGCAGTATCTACATTACCAATAGGAGCATTAATATTATAAGGAATGCCTAATCTACTTGCTACTTCAGATGATGGTATATGTCTAGGTCCATTACTTTGATTAGATCTACTATCTACATATGCTTGACCAATCTTATGCCAATCGCCATACTTTCTGTCTGTCATTAAAGATCTAGCTTGTTCTACTGTAGGTATAACTCCTTTATTCTTACCTAAGTAAGTAGACATATCTCCATATTTACCACCATAGATATCTTTTACATCTTGGTCTGTGATACTATTGACCCAGTTTAAGTAATCTTGTGTATAGTTATTTTTATCTGAATCCCAGTATTTAAAATCAGACATATTTTTATTATATCCATATGGTTTAATACCTCTAGTACCATCTGCATAAGCAGCAGTATTCTTCTTTATTTTTTTACTTTTCAAAGCTTCTTGCTAATCTAATAATGCCTGATAAGCTATCTAATTATTTCTCTCATTTAGCATCTAACTATTTTCGGCATATATATTATTAGCTTTCTTGTTGCTTTTCTTCATTAATTTCTTTCCCATTTCTGCAAATGTTTTATTTGTTCCTGGAACTTTAATCTTATCACTTAATACTTGAGTTCCAACAGGTACATTTAATAAATTAGAATCTGTAGGTTTACCTTCTTCTGGTATAGAACCTATAGTTCCATCTGGTGTTCTCAGCATTTCACCATCATCTAAGTAAGCCATAGTAGATGGTACTACACCACCTTTAGATAAACTTAATTCATTGTATCCATTTTCTTGATAGTAATCAGCTGCTACCTATTCAGACATTTGTCTGGCTTGAATACCGTTTTTAATTCTACCAGCTTTGTTACGTATATAACTTTTACTGTGACCGAATAGACCAGCTATTCCTGATGGTAATTCATATTCACCAGTCTGTTCATTAACAGAACCACCAGAACCTATACTTGAAGTAATACCACCAATAGCTCCACCTATTACTGCTCCCCAAGGTCCACCAATAGAAGCGCCCATTGCAGCCCCAGATCCTATTCCACCTATTACACCAGCTGCTGTAGGTTTCTTTCCACTAGTAGCATTACCTATCATACTACCTACAGCACCAACTCCTTGTGTAACTACATTCGCTTTATCTACTCCACTCATATTACCCCAGTTTGAAATAGCATCAGCACCGAAAGCATATTGAGGAACTCTTTTTAATTTCTTAGTTTTCATATTATAACATTGAATATCTATAAGTTGTTTTAACATAAGGAAGCTTAAATTCTCTGTTATCATTACAATCTAATGTATAATTACAGATTAAGTATTTTCCTCTCATTCTTCCAGCATAAGACATATTAGTCTATTGTTGCTACCCTGGATTATTTTGTTTCTCTCTACTTATTGGGAATCTAAATGTATCTTCTCTCTATTCTATCTATTTCCAATCAATAGGTTCTGTTTCCTAATTCTTAGTATTAAAGTGTATATCAGATATTAACGTAGGCTTAGTTTCATCTCCAATGTCTACAAATTCAGCAGAGAACCATTGATTATCGAATACTTTAGTATATGCTATATCTTTATTAACTACAAATCTAACATAAGATATTTTTTCTTCTTTAGTAGTACTATTAACATCATACATATTATGTAAGTAATAACAATTATTGTTTTTAATAGTAACTAATCTAGTAGAGAATGGGAAGAACCAGTTTGGATTATGAGTATAAAAAGAAGTAAATACATTTAGTTGTTCATTAAATATTAAACATCTGTCATATATTCTAAACCATACTTCATTATATTTCTTATCATAGAATGATACTGGATTCTTTCTAGCATTATCTGGTAATCTATTTAAATACGTCTATACTTGTTTTACTTTAGATAACTCATTAAAGTCATTGCTAAGTGAGCATATAACATTTTTATCTAAATCATACCAATACAAAGTGGTTTCAGAATTAGTAATACTCTTATCATTAATAATACTATCACCATTTAAAGTAACTAAGTAATCGTATCTAGTAAGAATGCCACCAGTACCTAATGTTAAAGCTCCAGCATTATTATCAGTAATTAATGACCTATCATTAACAGAGGCTATGCCTACAGCACTATCCTAGAAGAAATACAATTTGTTTTTAAATACTTTAAGATTAGTAACTGGTCCATATGTACTATCAGTATCTAAATAGTTAGCAAATTTAAATTTAGTCCAACTATCTGTTTGTTCATTATTTGTTTTTAATTCTGAACAAGTAATCCTATTCATACTCTTAACATCATCTTCAGCATATATAGACTTTTGTATATAGTTCTTACTAGTACTAGTGTTAGAATATGCAGCATTGTATACATACATTGGAGTTTTCTAAGTATACAAAGTGTTCATTTGACCTGGATCTGTTAGGAAATAAATATTAGCTTCTCCAGTTTGTGCGTCTCCAGAAGATTCTACTATATCTTGTGAATAATGTTCATCATTTCTGTAGTATAGATTAATACTAGACTCTAATGGTATATAAGCTCCAACGTATCTCTTAAAACCATTTCTATCATCAGCATCATTTCTAGTAAATAACATAGTGTGAGTATAATCTAATACTCCTAAATATGTATCTCCACCAAAACACATTGCCGCATCATAACCTTCCCAAGATGTTTTAACATAAGTATTAGTACTGTTGTATATAGAATAACTTCTACTCATAAAAGTGTTACCACCATATTGTGTAGCATTCTTTTTTATATTAACAAATAGTACAGCATTATATCTGTATTTCCTTAATAGAGGAGTAGTACGAATACCTGTAAAATTACCAGAATATACATCTGGTGCACTAATAGCCAAACATACTCCGTGAGGACCAAGAGCTTCATTAGAACCAATACTATAATTTACAAATCCAAATCTATCAATATAGTCTACTATTTGTTTAGCTTCAAATGCTTCCTGATAAGGAGATATATTGGTTGGTTTAGTAACATCTTTTATTGAAAAAGATTGTCGTAAATTTGAATTATCTTTATGAGCATAATTCTTTCCAAAGAACTAATAATATTTACATATACCACCGCTAAGTCTACTATCGTTTTGCTCAAATCCGTCAAATACTCCACCATCTAGTTTAACAGCTGGAATATCACCATCATAGTCAGAACCTTCTACTACACCACCAAATGGATTTTCAGTTTGATTATTATCATTACGTCCCATTACTTTAGTAAAAGGAATACCTAATCTATAATGTTTGTAATTAGCATCATCGCAATATGTAGCAGAATTAGCACAGTATAACGGAACAATACTCATTCCACTATCAACAATAGAATCTGATTTTTCTTTATTAAAACATATATCTGCACTAACAAAATCAAATATACCATTAGTATCCAATGGATTTATAGCCTATTTTTCTTGCTATACCATTTTATTATCATATATATGATAATAACCTTGTGCAAATGGAGAAATAGAGCCATCTACAAAAGTAGGCATTATAGTAGGTCTTCTATCTATACTACCTAAAGAATATTCAGCTCTATAATCCTCAGTGTTGTTATACCAACCGTTAAATCTAATAGTCTTATTTAATAATCCTTGTGTAACTACAGTTCTATCTGCTAACGTTCTATCGCATCTTACTATTTCATAAGCTACTACATCAGTAGGAAGATTCTGTACATAAAACATTATACCTAGCGGATGAGATACTAACTCATAATTACCAGATCCATCTACAGTACCACCAAAAGTAAATGGTTCATATCCTTCAATATCAGCAGATGGAAATCTTATATCTCCTATCCAATGTACAGGAGAAGGTATATTCTTAGTATTATACAATATAATACCATATCTATATACTTCATCTCTCTAATGACTTAAGAAATTAGATACATAGTAAGGATCACAATAGTTTCTTATTCTAGATTTACCATCACTATTAAATGTATGTACTAATTCTTTTGTTTCAGGACATACTAACTTAATAGTATTATAAGATTTTTTAGATGATGATAAGCTCATACTATATGGTACAAATTTATCACCTTCATCGTCAACTACTGGAGTATTGTCAGACTCTATTAAATCTGTTATAATAAATCTATAACTAATATTTAAACCTCTACCACCTCTAATAATTCCATTATCATCATATCCAAATGCATATTCATCTGTTGAATTATTAGGATATACCATTGAACTATTCATTGGGTTTATGCAATCGTGTTCTTCTGGTATAACTAAATCTGTTTCTGGACTAGTTAGTTCTTGAAAAGTAGTAGTAATATCTTGATTACTTATACTAGAGTTTAATTTAATAATACCATTACTATTACATCTATATGCTCTAGCATCATAATCTACATCCCAAGTTAATTCCTGCACATTAGAAGCAAACAACCTATTATCCATTTTTGCTATACTTTTAGCATTAAATTCAAATGGAACAAGATCGTTAAATTCTTCTATACTTAATTCGTTAACATAACTACTACCAACATCATTGTAATTAAATGTTATTACATTATCTTCAGACTTAGGTAAGTCTAATTCATTAATTACATATATCTTAGGAGTTTGAGTATTGCTAGTATACTGAATACTAATGATTCTTATTTTTTCAAATCTACCATCATTAAACAAAGTAGCTTGTAACATACAACCTTTATCTGTACTCTCACCTTGTCTATCACCTTTAAATGTTTTAGATGAATTTGAATTACTAGATGATATAGGTATCATAGGACTTAATGAAGAAGTAGATGTTTCTCCGCCATGTACACTGAATAACTGATAACAATATTGTATCATACCAGCTGGTAAATTACCAGATGTCAATTCAATAAACTTAAACGGTGCAATAGTAGAACTAGGTAATAGGTCAAAGTAAGTATCATCTTCTATGTGATTAGTTTTATCTGTCTTATATTGAGCAGATATATTAATGCATTTAATAGAAGAAGTTCCATCAGATATATATATTTTACTTACTTTGTCTGATTCGTAATTAGTAACTATAGCTACTTTATTAACTAAATTCATTACAGCTGATACTACTAATGTCCAAGTTGGTTTGATACTATTAAAATCAGTTATAGCCCATACATTATTAATATAGGTTCCTTCATACAATTCCATAGTAACTACTATACCACATTCTTCTACTATCTTCTTAGTAGAATTGTACCACCTAGTTACTGCTGTACCAAGTATATTTTCAGATGCTTCAATACCACCTTCGTACTATCTTACATCTTCTATATTCTATAGAATACCTGTAGTACCAGCATTATCTGTAAGTAGTCGAATATTCTCAGCCCATCTATACTAGTTATCAGCTAGCATAGTAATATCACTGTCGATATTCATACCACCAATGAACGTATTTACTTGGCTATTTATCTCCATAATCTATTATAATTCTAATTATAAATTTCTTGTCTATCACCAGTAGTACTAAAGAAAGTACGTTCTTCATCTATCTCTGGGACTAATGTATTCCACGTATACTTAATATTACTCAAATCGTCCTGGTTCGGCATTAACGATTCGGCGTAAGCTTGTTTTCTATAGAAGTTATACGACGTCTTTGCGTCAATATAAATCTATCTATGTACTTCTCCTTTTATATACTTAATATAAAGTATTTTCTATGCACAGTACCAGAAGCAAGCTTCAAAGTAAGACTATACATCTGGCATCATTGGCATACCATCTTCATCAGTATAGATAGCATGGTATGAGATTTTCGCATATCCTTCTGGAACGTTTGAGATGAGATATCCTGGTTTGACATCATATTGTGGCGTATAACTGAAATTAGTACCATTAAAACTAGTGTGCTGTAATCTACCATTTTTGCTACAAACTGTATAATTATTAATTAATGTGCTAAGTGTCTATCTAGTATTAGTATCTTTATTAAGTATTTCTAATGCGTCTTTATCTTTAGTAAGATTATGAAGGTTCTTTACTAATGGTATTAATACATCATCGTGTATAATCATATTACAACAATCACAGTTATCTTTCTTATCATATACACTGAATGTACCAGTGCTCTTTTTCATAGGTATCCAACCACCACAATCACATGTAGAGTAAGCTACACTATTTAATCTTTCTAGGTCACATGGTAACTTAGCCTAATAACCATTGATAGGTATTACTTCTACTTTGTGATCTAATTGATTGACAGAACCTATATTCATTAAACTCTCTCCTATCCATTGTTTGATGTCTGTAATAGGTATTTCAGTTTCATTTAAACCTAAGTCCGCAATTACTTTAGCAATCACGGCTTTACTACTTGTCATTTTATATATCATGGCTGCTATTCGTAATCGTGAATATTCTATTTAATTATTTGTGCTAAATGCCTTTTATTTGCTCTAGTAAGTACAATCTAATACTTACTTTTGTTAGACACTAGCATGTCCTATTTATTCCAGTAAAGTCTATACTTGTAGAATCCTGAGTGTTCGTTAAGTAAATAAGTAAGTTTACCTAACTCTTTTGTAGCTTTATAATCTATTCTAAGACTTCTGCCGTCTAAATGCTTTGGCTATTTCTTTACTATTTGAATACTACCCATTCTATATGGTAGTTTAACTTCTTTGCTTTCTTCTAATAACTAATCTCTAAGATAGCAAAAGTATTCAGTTACTATTTTTCTATAAGTAGGATAGTCTATATCATATACTGTATCTGCTTCTATGTTACTTAGATAGTGATTATAGAATGAAGGTATAGTATAAGAAACTGTTTTGTTAGCTGATTTATTTAATTCATTCATCGTCTTATACTTCTATTAACATTCTAATTCATCACATTCTAAGTATCATCTTTACTATCATTAGTAGTATCAGATACTTGCTATCTCATAGTTAAGAAATCCTTAGTAAAGATTAACTACTTAACTGTACCCCACATATAAGCTGGTAATGGATATTCATCCTTATCTGGATCATAACACAGTTTGTCTTCAGTAGGATCTTCAGCAATTATTTCTACATCAATATATTCTAGTTGGTTAGCATCACCTTCTACATATATTCTATTACCTTTAACATATGCAATATAATCTTTACAGGTATACTTTCTATATCTCTAGAATTTCATTTTAGTTTCAGAACCTAATTGAATAATATTACCATAGGCATCTTTTACTGTTATTACTGAAGTAGTAAGTTTAGTACCAAGTAAAGTAGGTAATTCCTTATCTCCTTGGTATTCTGCATGACCTGGATCTTCTTCTATTTTATCCAGATGCATACGTATAGTCTAATAGAAAATCTAGTCTAATTGTTCTCCTCTATCTAACTTCTGTTTTAATAGGTAAGCTCGATATGTTTTAATCCACAACATTATCTAGTATCTACTGAGCTTTTCACTCTCAGCAATCTAGTTGTTTCTAGCTTCTAATAGAACATCATCAATCAATTCATTAAGCGACATATTTATTAATTTTTAATTTTCCAATATAATCCGCCGCATCTTCTGCTATATTTTATAGCAGCTTGAATATTGGCTTGATTCAAATTTAATTCTCTAGCAGCACCTCGGATACTAATATACTCTGTTTCTTTACCAGCACTATCAATACTTATTATTTTCTTACATCTACTATTAGTAGTTCTTTGTTTAAAAGCTCTTCTATTAACTAAATTATTATAGTTCATATTATATTGTTCTGTACACCATTCTAAGTTATTGATGTTATTATTTAATTTGTTTTCGTCAACATGATTAACTTGTGGTAGATTATATTTATTTTCTATAAAAGTTTTAGCTACTAATCTGTGAACTGATATACTTTTAGTCTTTCTATTAACACAAATAGGAACCATTAAATAACCACACATATTTTTTCTAGCTTTTAATACTTTACCTGGTCTCACATAACTAAAACCTTTACAATATGCATGTGCATTTTGATAATCATTAACAATTATCAATCTATCTTTACTTCTTATTCTACCTAGATTGCTAGCTTGATAGTAATTTTCATATCCGGGTATATCTTTCCAAATCTCTTCCATATTTACTAACTTTATGCTAACTTATAATAAAGAGTGTATAAGAAGCCGTTAGCTAGCATTCATAGGTAGCTACTCCTATTTATCCTATACACTCAATTTATAAACGCAAAATAATAATATTTGTATTTATTACACCTAAAAGGAATACATTGATTCTTTTTTTTAATAGCTGTTTCTATAAGTACATATAATAAAAAAAGGTAGACTTTTTAGTCTACCTTAAATATCTTTTATTTCATCTATGGAGCTGGTACATTAGGCATAGGTGGCATTGGTGGTTTTGGGAATCCTCCCATAAACATTTTCTTAGTATCTTCTATCATCTTCCTAATATCAGCTACATCATTCTTTAAATCATTTATTTCTTTACTATTATCAACAGTATTAGTTACTGTAGGAACTTCTACTTGTGCTTCTAGTTGATCTAGAATATCTTTACACTTCTCCATTTCTTCATCGTACTTACTTGCTGCTTCTTTTTTAGCTTTGAATTCGTTGTAGTTCTATCTAACCATATTAGCTATTTCTTCTTTGTTGGTAGCAACAGTAAGTCCTATAGAAGTATCGTTGATTATTGAACGTTCAGCTGGTACTGATAGTTTCTTAGATTCTCCATTACAACTAATAAATACATCGACTAATTTACGTCTGTTCTATCCTGGTATTGGAAACTAACCTTGCGGCAAAGCTTCATCATAAGGATTTGAAACCTAGGTAATAGAACCAAGACTATAAACAGTAGTCTTTTTAAAAGTTCCTAGAACTTCCAATACGTGCACGTGATCTCCTATTTTTAATTGACTAAATAACATAATTGAATTGGTTTTAGTAGGGCTACCTTTTACGGTAGCCCTAAGTTTTTATTAAGCAGCTGGCGCTACAATATGATTTATAGTCTGGAATACTCCAGTACGTTTATCATAGTATATTAGATATTTATTACCCGTTGAAATTTCTTCTGTTGGCATCTAATCACCAGAACCATTTAGTAATGCTTTACCACTATTAGTATTTACACTAGTTGGATTAGATGATACCTAACTAGAACTAACAGAAGTAGCTACAGATACCAATGATCCTTCTGTTGCACCAGTAGCAGTATGATTAATATTTAACAATATTAAACCTCTGCATGGCAATTGTCTCCATTGAAATGGACATATTCCATAAGTAACAGTATTGTTAGTAGTATCTACATTAGAGAATATAGTATCTAATGTTGGTATACCACCTTGATCAATACGTCTTACACGATAAGGGTTAAAGAAAGGATTAAACATAATTACCTCCTTTCTTATTAGCAACTACAACCGCAACCGTCGTTATATCCGTATCCGTAACCAGTGAATCCACCGTTACATCCGAATGGGTTACAAGTTAAGTAAGCAGGTACTGGACACGGACGCAACTGATTTACTATATTAGCAGTTTGAGCAGATTGAGACAGACCTAATTCAAGAGCTGACTTCTCAGCACGCAATGTGTCAATCTTATTCTGCATTTCACGCATTTCAAGTTGACAGAACTTATCGTTAATCATCTGAGTTTGTGCATCTATCTTAGCACCAATTACATTAAACTTACTAGCATTATCTGTCATTAAGTTATTGAAACCACCAGTGATTGCATTCTGCAAAGTATTAGTTTGCTGACAGATAGACAGTCTATTGTCTGCATTCATTTGAGTCAAGTTCAAATTAACAGAGTCAATTGAACGTTGAGTCTGGCAGCAGCAGTTAGCTAATTGAGAAGCCAAGTTAGCATTACCAGAAGTAATAGCATTAATTACTTCACAGCTAGCTAATTTAGTATCACAAGCAATCTTACTTACGCTAGTATTAATAGTATTTAAAGCTGTCTGTACAGCGTTAATATCACAACTTAAAGTATTAGACAAAGAACTGATAGCATCTTTGTTACCTTGAATAGCCTGCATTAACAGACTTGTATTAGTATCGGTATTCAACTGAGAAGCAAGACGACTAGCATCATCACTACCTCTACCAAAACCGTTACCTCCAAAACCGCCCCAGCAGAAGAAGATTAGGATGATCCAAATCCACCACCAACCGCCGTTTCCACCGAAACCGCCGTTGTTCATCATAGCCATAAGAGCAGCAGGGTCCATATTACCTTTGTTTGCATTCTGCAAAAGTGCAGCTACACCTGGATCTATACCAGCGTTTTGTACTAAAATTTTTTCAGGTTCGTACATAGTTCTCATAAATTTTGATTAAATTAATATCTTGATATTCTTCTTTCATACATAGGTTCATATCTATGCATTCTTTCCTCTTCACGTTCACGATCTAAATATTCATCGTCTTCGTCATAGTCATAACCGTAGCGAGTCATTCTTCCTCCTCTACCTCTTCCACGTCCTCTACCACTACGAGCGTAACGATACTCATGCTCTTCATCTTCATCGTCTTCAAGCATTAACATCGTCTTAGCTTCTTTGCGCAATTTATCACACATAATATAGCAATAGTAATACCACATCTTTCCTTCTTCTATGTCTTTATCATTCAACCAAGCTTTTGCTAGTTCTACAAAGTACTTAATGTGATCACTGCTTGTCATAGTAACAACTGCACGATAATAGTCTGAACGTATCATATTGAGAGCAACGTACCAATCATACTTGTTGTATTTCTCACCTTTCAGATTGATTCCGTACTGGTTAGCGATTGAAGTAGTTTCTTCTAAACTCCAATGTTCTCCACGAGAGCCATCTTCGTTTTCCATCTTTGAGACTGCTTTTAGTGCACATTCTTCATTAAAGTGTGGACCATACATAGCCTCATGACGCTCTATTTTCAGTCTTTCTCTCATTGCATTAATTGATTTAATTATTCGACTTATAAAGTTCATTTTGATAAATCTATTATTCTAGTATTTTCTACATTGATTAACTTGTTACTGTTATCAATTTGGTACTTATAAATAGTTCGTTTTTTAAAATCAAAGTGAAGGAGTCGCTAGAACCAATTCTTATAATTACGCTTATATTCTTTTTTAGTATGAATAAATAGTGATTGTGTATTGCGAATGTCGATACTATGTGTTAGGAGCGTATCTCTTTTATTTATTACGATTGATGTCAAATTATTTGGTTTGATTTCCACTTTAAAGTCAGTTGATCTAACTACTACTGTAGTATCATGTACTACTTTCTACTCCTATATCTGTACCTATTTCAACTCCTTCTCTTTGATCTTTAATTTCTTTACTGTAGCTTGTACTTCTTGTATCAAGCTATCTTTGGTTTCTTTAAATTCATCTAGAGTAAGCTATAGAACTCTATTATCATTCTTCTACTATGTTGCTAGCTATTCATAGTAAAGATAGTTATTAGTTACTCTATCTAGTTCTCTATTCTTCTTATCTAGCTAGTTATTCTAATAAAAACAAATGGCAGCGAGAATCATAATGATAATCACTGCCATCGCTTTGTAATTTCTTTTAAACCAACCGATAATGTTACTTGTTAATCTTTTTGCTAGACTTATCAGTATTGGTATCATTTGTAATAGTATTTTGTTCTTCTAAGATGTCTGTTATATCTACATCTAAATATTTTTCTGCTTTTGACTTTATAATCTTTGTGAAGAGTCTTGTAACTAATGAATTAGGTTTTAATGCTTTCCTAGATTCTAATAATGATATTATTTCTGCAAAACATACTGCTCCTGCTGCAACTTTAGCTAACACCAGATCAGCATATGTTATAAATATAAACTTATCTAATAAAGTAAATCCAGCTATCATTACAGCTGCAAATCCTAGTTTCTCAATAGTAGACCAGAACTTACCAGATTCAAAGTAACTATTATTGGTTACTTGTCTACATACTTTATATCCATAGATTAAGTCTAATATTATGAATAGAAATGACACACCTATTAATGGTGCAGCCGGTGCTAGTATAGTCGCTATACCTGTTAGCCAACCTACTATAGATTGATATCCATTAGCAAATATACGTCTTGCAAGATTCATTATATATAAACTTCTACTCAACACAACTTAAAATAATTTTATCTGAAATAAAAATGCTAGTCAATATTTATTACTGCTAGCATATGTTAAAGTCTCTGCGATTATATAACTATAACGTACTCATTATTCGTATGTTCTATTTCCCTTACGTATATCCAAGTAATCTAATAGCTCTTTATGTTTAATAGTTTTATTAAGTAAAGAATAACAGTTAGCATGTTTAAACCATCCTATATAGCTAGCCATTTTTCTTCTATAATATTTGTAGTTAGTACTTCTTTTATTTAGTTTAGCATTCTTCTTACAGTATCTTTTCTTTAATGCTTTTCTAACTAAAGTAAAGTTGTGATATATTTTATATCCAACAAAATCTATACTTCTACTTTCTACTGGGAATACCTGATAATTATTCTTTAACTATAGTTTTAAGTTATCTTTTAAATACTACTTTATATCTCTAAGTAATGTCTACAAAGACTCTTTATCTTTATAAAGTATTACTATATCATCTGCATATCTATAATAGTACTTTATGTTTTTATCTTCTTTAACCCAATGATCAAAGTAAGATAGATACAGATTAGCAAAGAACTAAGATAAGTAATTACCAATAGGTACTCCATCTGATGAATCTATTATTTCATCTAGTAACTATAACAGTTCTCTATCTGCAATCTTTATTCTAATTATCTATTTTAATATATCATGATCTACTGAAGGATAAAACTTTCTAATATCTATTTTAAGACAGTATTTAGTATTCTTTCTATCTTTCAGATCATGCTATATCTACTTAAGAACTTTGTGAATTCCTCTTTTCTTGATACAACTATAAGTCTAAGGTATCATCTAATTAATCCACAAAGGTTCCATTATATTCATAATGGCGTGATGTACTATACGATCTGGAAAGTAAGGTAGTTTAAATATTATTCTTTCTTTAGGTTCATATAACTTAAAAGTAAAATATTCAGAAGTTTTATAAGTATGATTGATTAACATATCTTGTATCTACTTACAAAATCCTTCTATATCTTCATCTACTTTTTTTACATCATCTCTGTGAGTTTTATTCTTTCTAGCATTGTGATGAGCTAGTTTTATATTTTCTAAATCTGTTATCTTCTAATATAAATTCTTAAATTTCTTCATAGTCTGAAATTACAAAGAGCTTTCGATATTTCACTACTAACCCTTAATAAATTATTTATATTTTTTACCAAGTGGTAAGGTCCTTCTCAGTAGTTGGCTATTATATGATAGACTGAAAATATTATGATACGCAATTTCATTGAACTGATATTAGCATTGGAATTACTAACCTCATTATTGGAATTAAGATTGAATAGACCTGCTTTGCTGCTATTGTCAGAGTTACTACTTTTTTACTTAAAACTAATAATGCATACTCGTTCTAATTCTAGAGAAGCAACCTGTGGGTATTACTTAACTATACCGTATTGCATAATTAAGTCATTACTCCGCCCACGGGAGATATGTTAATCGAGAACCGACAGCAGCATAGGAATGACCAACCCCATCAGCGGAATCAAGAGCGAAGAGACCCGCCGTGCCGCCATCGTCAGAGCCACCACCGATTAACAAACAATGTAATGAACCATCCGTATTATCCCAATTATAGTCACACCAGTATGTTGTTTCTGAACCATTGTTGCAAGATAAAGCGAAAAAGTCACACGTAGACGTAGTTACTATTTTTGTTTTGTATCCAGTAACTACAGCATTTGCTGCTATATTTTTATAGTACGGATTATCATTCGAGATAGAATCACCGAAATGATCTGGAGAATCGCACTTATACCAAAATCTAGCGCCGTAACCAGAAATATATACACTAATAACATCGTCAGTGTGTTTCCACACATGCCCAAATGGATTCTCTATTCCTCTATATCTATTACACTTTCTTGTAGTAGTTGTAGTATTAGAGCCAGATGAATCTGTCTATTGTATAGTTACTGTAACTTCACCAGAACCACTACCTAAACTATCAGAACTTCCAGTTGGAATAAACGACCAAGTTTGAGCTCCGTTGATAGTTGCTATTCCTGTAGTACAACCTGAACCTAATCCACCTTGTCTAAATCCTTCAGGAGTTAGTTCAGTATTAACAGCCTTTTGTGAATTTCTAGTAGCATATTCCACTAAGAACAAATGACATATAGCTCTGTGTTCATTATATGTATATATATTCCATGAATTTCCTAAACCATTAGCTCTTGCTTTTGGTCTTACAGTAGATCTTGTGAAATTAACACTAGGTATTTTATTTTTAGAAGATCTATAATAATTTCCATCAATATAACCTTCATATGCAGACACATAAGCTTCTTTATGGTGATACCATCCTGGTTTGGCATGTGGACATATTTTTAAATTATGTGTTTCAGTAGATTCTATATAATCATCTATCCACCAAAATTCAGGTATTTTAATCATTACATTTACGTTATTGTCTTCTAGCAAAGTATCTACATCTCTCCATCCTCCAGCAGAATAATTTTCACATTTAGTCCAACTATCGTTTAGCTTTAACATTCTATATAAAGGATTTCCGTCTTTAAAATAAAGATATCCTTTCATCATACTCTATATAGGTAATGATCTATGCATATCCATATTACCAATACGGGTACAATCTGGATTAGATGATGTTTCTGACCATTGTACGCCATACCAATCTGGAGCATCTAGCGTAACGATTTCACCTAACACAAAGTTGTTTGGTCTAGTAGTAACAGCTCCAGAAGTTAATATATCAGAAGCATGTGAACTGAATTTACAAGTAACAGTTACTGTATTATTCCATTTTCCCAAACATCCTAGCCATATTTCCACATTAGTTGATGTAGTTACGTATCCTGCAATAAATTCAACTCCAACACTTTGTTGCATAACTAGTTTTACTAGTATTCTTTCTCTAGTACTTGCAACTAATGAAGCGTAATTAATAGTGTTATATTTAATATCATTACCTCCGATTATTTCAAATGCTATTTGTTTATTGTTATATAAATTATCTGTTGGTAACTATAAAGTTGCTAATTTTATCCAAACCTAGTGCTAGCTATCAGCTAAATCTGTATACCTCTTTGTAAAATCTAATCCAGAAGTAGTTCCGTTTTCTATAACATTCTTGCCATCTACCATATCTGCATTCAGGTTGGTACATAGAGTAGTAGAATTAGTTTTGATAGGAGCTAGATTAGAGTCAGTATTTAATGCTAATTGCCCATCTCCAAATGTAGCTTTGGTAACAGTGTTATAACCAATATTTAAATTATTAGAAGCACCAACACCTAAATACCATGTATTTACTGTTTGATTGTTATTATAAAATCGCACATAAGCTCCGCCGTCAGATTCAGTGCTATATAATTCTAATTGTGCTCCTCCTACTGAATTTTTAATTCTCAACAGACCGGTCATAGTATCACCAGCTTTCTTTACATAAGTAGTAGTAGGATCTACACCTAATGCACTAGTTACATTAGCTTTAGTTAAACTAATAGTGCCATCAGTATTAGTAATATTACTACCAGTCTTAACTCCACCTAATACACTACTAGATGCTTTAGGTAAAGTATAAGTATAAGTAGCTACTAATTTACCAGTATCATCAATAGATAATCTATCTCCTACAATTATACCACCAAGCGTAGTAGTAGTAGCAGCAGGTAATACATACTTATTAGCTTCAGCTTCTATAGCAGCTAGTTTATTCTTTTCAGGAGTAGTATAATCATTAGTACTAAGACCTTTGCCTTCAACTTTATCTACTTTTTGAGTCTACAGTTGAGTAATATTACTATTCAATGTCTCTTCTACACCAGTAGCTCTTTCTACTTCATTTGCTATAGCTGTAGCATTAGCAGACTCAGCACCTTTAGCTCTAGTTATTTCACTAGCTAAATCACCCGTTAGTTTCTATTCTGCATTTTCTGCTCTAGTCTATTCAGCTGTTACAGTAGTATCTGTATATGACTTAGCCTGTTTAATAGCATTAGCTATAGAACCAGTAGTGGCTTCATTACCATTAATGATAGTAAGTTTATCTTCATTTACTTTTACTCTATTAGTAAGTGAAGATATGTTGTTATTAATAGTAGTATCAGCTTGAGTTCTATCAAGTATCTCTTGAGCTAAGTTATCAGCTACTTCTTGAATGCTACCTTCAATAGCAGTAGTATCAAATGAACCTGATAAAGCATCCCAACCATCTTCAGTCCATACTACGTTAGTACCAGCATCATAATGTTTACCACCTAAGTTAAATGCATTAGTAATATTATATACATCACCGACTACATTGTTGTCTTTAGGTAGAGTTTCAAATGTACTAGATCCTTTTACTTTATAAGCACCAGATAGTTTAGCATCTACTTGTGCTTTAGTATAAGTATCAGACTTGTCTGCTTTTAATGCTAATGCTGCATTAGTTGCAGTAGTATGATCGGTAATCTTATTGTCTAACTCTTCTTCTTTAGCTTTAGCTCTATTGGTTTCTACTAAGATAGCTGCATTTCTATCACTAACTTCTGTGGCAATAGCTTCTTTTCTATCTTGTACTTCTTTGTTTATAGCATTAGTATGTTGAGTATCTATCTGAGTAGATCTATCAATTTCATTCTGTAAGTTAGTACTAATAGTCTATTCAGCAGATTCAGCTCTATTCTTCTCAGTAGCTATATCATTGCCTAATTTAGTTTCAGCAGCACGAGCAGTAGCAGCTTCTTTATCTATATTACTTTGTAAAGTAGCTAAAGACTATTCTAATGAATCTGAATCAATAGCAATACTAATCACATTATCTTCACTAATACTAACGTCTTTACCTGGTTTTAACTTATTAATTAAGTCATTATAATCACCAGATGTAGCTACTGGTTTAAAATCTGGTTTGTTAGTAATATTATCCCATTGTACAGCTAGATCACCAGATGCACTAATCACATTAGTTTCTTGATCAATTTCAATGTTTAAACCTGCAATGAGTTTCTTCTAATACTTTGCACGTATATCAGCAAAGGTATCAATCATCTCAGTATGAAGTTCCTATAACTGATGCTGCTTAACAAAGTCTAAGAAGTCTTTAGATGTAATAATACCAGCAGAACTTGTAGAAGCTACTGGTATTGAAACAGTTTTATTACTTCCATCATACTTAAACATTACCATAGTAATGTCATTAGGATTTGAAGTATTAAACTGTATATCTTTTATTACGTCTTTTACCTCTTCATCATCTACTTTACTATCTACATCACTAATGTTTGCTTTATCATTAAGCAATTTGTTTACCTATGTTTTAGTATAGTAGTTGCTAAGATCAGGTATACCACCAGAGGCAGCCAGCCTTACCCATTCGGTTCCATTGAAATATTTAATGCTACCACCGTAAGGATTATCAGATAAGTCAACCCAATAGTCTATTTCTTCTGGATTAGGTTGAACAGATGTTGCAAAAAATATTATCCTATTTGTTACCATATGTATTTGTTATATTAAGCTGCTGGAGTTTCTAATGCAGCAACTCTTGTAGTTAATGCGTCAATTAAATCTTTTAAAGCTTTACCTTGTGCAGCAGCTAAAGCTTCTGTAGTACTAGTACTCGTTAAAGTATTATTTATAGTCACTTTAGTATCTGCTGTAGGAGGTGTATATCCTAATGCACTAGTCACATTAGCTTTACTAAGACTAATTGTACCATTACTATAAGAAATATTTGCTCCTACCTTTACTCCACCAATAGTTTCAGCTGTAGCTGTTGGTAAAACATATTTATTTGCTTGTGCAGCAATACCATCCAGTTTAGTTTTATATGCATCAGTAAAGTCATTACTAGATAGTTCTTTTCCTTCCACCTTATCTACTTTACCTGATTCAAGTGCAGCAATCTTAGCACTCTGATCATTATCTGTATCATCATTTATTGGTAGCCATTTGCTACTACCTGCATAATACTTAATTACATTACCTTTTGGATCTGCTGCTAAGTCAACCCAATAATCAAACTCTTTGGGATTTGGAGCTACATAGCTTCTTGTTATTCTTGTCATATACGTATATTTTAATTATTAATTCTAATGTATTACAAATTGTAATAATTTATGAGTACCAGTAGAGTCACTTATATTAAGTGATATACGTGCCTATCTAGTAGCATCTGTGTCATTAGGATCTAGAGTAATGTCTATTCTATCCTATTTGACATTTATATGTACATACTGTGCAGAACTAAATCCTTGAATATTGTACATATTACTATGAACATCTAGTGAAACAGTTTCACCAGATTTAATAAATCTATGTGGGGTAAGATTCCAAGCATCTATTACTTCAGGAATAATGTTTCTAGCTCTATTATCCACATATAATATATTATATAATATAGTTTCTTTTTCCATAACGCATTTTAAGTCGTTTTAAGCTACTTTCTTTATTAAATGAACAACTCATCCATTAAACTCTAAAAGCTTCTTAGAAGAGTCCTTAGGTACGTAACAATCAATGTGACTCCACCCATCGGTGTTAGCTTCTAATCTAATAGGGTATTCAAATAGTTCAGCATTCTATCTTACTATATTATTCACTGTATTACTATCTAAATCCTTTACATTAAAGTCTATCGCTTTACCAAGTGCGTGAGCCGATAAGTAAACGTTATTTTTACTCTTTACTAACTAACACATATTGCAACGTAATCCTCTCTATGAGAACTATCCACCAGCTTTCCAAGTATTAATAGTAATAGGTTTATTGAATATCTTAGTACGTAGTATATACAAAGTACTAAGTAATTCTGTACTTATAAACTACCAAGAAGTTTCACCAAACTTGGAATAGCAATGAGGGCATACTAATTCACTTACTTTAAAATAAGGTTTTAATTTGTCTATTAATTCATTTCTGTCCATACTTCGCTATTTAATGTTTCACTTAACTTATTGCTGTCGTAACGGTAGCTAAGTGATGGTGATATTACAAGCACCGACTATGTTGCCGTTTCTGAATGACAGATTACCATTTACAGTTTCCAATGGCGGAATATCATAGATTCCGTCTTGTGTGATATTAACTAATTTTACATTAGCACTATATCCCCAGTATAATTCCTGCCCGTCAACTATACCTTTCACTTCCACTTTCATTCCTGGGAAATTTTTTGTTTTGCTAGAAATGTAGCATTTTACTGTATCGTTCGGTGTAGCAAATCTAGTTATGACAAATGAGGTGCTTGTTATAATTATATCAGCATTTACAGAGGGATACGGTATCCAGTCATTAAAATTTACCGCATAAACATCTACAGGCTTTGACATATCGTCTCTATCAATTTCTCTCTCATCTACGATAACTCCTCTGTCATCAACATCATATTGTAATACTTTGTTGCCCAAGATATGGCGCATTGTTATTGTTTTCATTTCTTTCTCTGTTTCTATACATATTATCTACTAATAAATCAGCTATAACATTTATACCTAACTATTTACTATCGCTGATTAATTGTTCCTACATTACTACTAGGAGCATCTAATAGATGCCCTCTAGTAGTTCTCTGTCACTCAACTGTTTGATCTGATTGTGTAATTGACTATTCATTTTTAATATTACTTAAAGCATCTATAAAGAAAGGAGTAGCATATTGATTAGCATACTTAGTAATTAAATCTACTTCTAATTCACTATAATCTTCTTCTCCAGTAGAATTATATATTTTTAATGCTAACGAGTGACCTGCTATTCCAGCTGATGTTTTGTATAAACCTTCAGCTAAATCTTTAGCTACATCAATATACTGTTCAACAGTTTTATTTATATCAACATATACTTTGAGTTGTTTAAAATTTATTTTCATAGTTTCTTTATTTAATTTTTTTATTAACCAACGAAATATTCCTACCAAGTGTTATAAGCAACACGTACAAATATTCTAGCATCATCATTATATGTAGTAGAACTAGTACCAGCTGATTGATATGCACCAGTGGGTGATATCAATGCACATGAATCTCGTCTAATAGTATATGTATATCCATTAGATACACTCATAAATACCATTGTTCCTACTTTACCTTGGTTTAAAACCATAGTATACCCAGATGAAGTTACATTACATACACATGAAAACGTTACACCATTAATTAATGCTGAAATATTCAAAACTGGTAAGTTCCAACCATAGAAAGCACCGTTGTCTACAAAGATTGCGGCATCAGTATCTGATGCCGAAGATATGTACAACGGCACAGTAACAGTATTTCTACCAGAAACATAGTAACCATCTATAGCTATAGCTGCTAACGCACTAATACTACTATAGCTACTATTATATACAGATACTACTTTTGAACCAAATGTTGCACGAATTAAGTCATTAGAACTAGTAGCAGATAATATAGAGAAACCAGAACCTGTAATATTAGTAGTAGTAGTAATAGAATATGCCTAACTTGGAGTACCTAAACTGCTAGTAATAGAACTGCTCATTTTTAATGTACCACTATTAATAGTGAGATTTGTAGTAGTACAGTTAGTGAATACACCATTAGTGAACGTACCAGATGTAGCAGTAACTGTACCAGTGATAGTTGCATTTGTACATGTAAATGCTCCAGTATTACTGTTCATTGATAACACTCCATTATTAGAAGTAAATATATTATTACTAAAACTAAATTCACCAAGTTTAGCATTATTAGCTAATAGATTGTTTACAGTTAAGGTGTTATTTTTACTAGCCTGTTGCCAATATGAACTACTTGAGGATGGAGTTTGATTAGTATTGGTAGACTTAGCCAAATATGTATTACCGGCATATTGAACATAATCTACAACTGTCATATTTTGGTAATTCTCATACTTAGTATATTCACTACTATTCATTGCTGTAGTTGCAGGAGCTTTATAATAAGTAACTCCAGTTTTCCAATAACCGCAATCACGCATAATAGTATAACTACTATCAGCATCAGATCCATTTGTACCATCATATACTACAGGTGCTTCATAACTGATTACAGTCCACTGACTATCAGGTGAAGGAGTAGTATCTGTACAGAAACCAAACCAGAATTTAGTAGCATATGTATCTGAAGCCCAACTTGCAGTATAAGAAGATTGATTAGAACTAGAAGAAGATACTTTATTCCAACTACTACCACTATAACGATATACAGCAAAGTAACCATATGCCTAGCTTGTTACTCCACTGCTATTAGTTTTAATAGCTCTGAGTGTACAACTAGTAGTTTGTAAATATCCTAAACTTGATCTAATAGATGCTGGAGCGCCACTCATAGTAATACTATATCCATCTGCTCCATCAGATCCATCTGATCCATCTTGTCCTGGATCTCCTTGATCTCCTTTATCTCCCCACTTAGACCACAATGCACCAGTCTTCCAAGCCTACCATTTACTATTTTCTTTCTTTCTAGTCCATACATATTCATATTTAATAGCATCTGTAGGACCAGTTGGATTATCAGTCCATCCGTCTGGTACGTAATCGTCTTGTTGATATTCACTAGAGTCCACATTAGCTGGCGGATAATACTAACCACCTGGAGCCAAACTAGTACCACCAACATAGTTAGAAAATCTCCTATAGATGTATTCGTATCCATCACCATCTTTACCTCTTTCTGAGTATCTAGACCACATACCAGGAGTTGACCAATCGCCCCATTTCTAAGTAGACTTATCTAGGTATCTTTGAGATACCCATTCATACATTAATGATGCAGTAACACCAGAAGGATGATTTGTCCAACCAGAAGGTATATGACCAGCTTGATTTACACTAGCAGGAGTAGAAGGTTGAGATCCATCTGCATTCCTAGTATAAATAAATTCAATACTATTACCGTCTTTACCATCTTCACCATCAGCGCCAGTAAGACGTATAAGGTTAGACCATGCCGTTAAAGTACCATCTGGATTAGCGAATCGTTGAATCTACCATACGTACTCACCGTCTCCTGGTACTAACTCACTATTAGTAGACCAACCTGAAGCAGCTGCATCTGTAGGAATAGATGGTTTAGTAGCAGATATCTTCCATCTATATTGATAATGACCGCCTGATAAACCTTGTTCACCCCAATTAGACCATAGTGCTGGTGTACTAAAGTTAGACCATACTCCATCAGTACGTACACGTTTACAAGTCCACTCTGCCTTATAGTCCTCATTTACTCCTTTTGGATCATCGGACCAATTATAGTCTTTAGAACCACCATTAGATATAGTGGGAATATAATCATTCTATTGAATAGACGAAGGAGTTTGAGGTACTCTATCAACATCAGCGGTACGAGTAAATATATATTCATATCCGTCACCATCCATACCTTTTTCACCCCACTTAGACCACAAAACTGGTTCTGAGAATTCTCCCCAAACACCTTCACCAATTTTAGCAGCTTTCTTTTCTCGTTGTGATACCCATTCATACATCATATCTTTAGATACTCCTTGAGGACTATCTGACCAACCAAATGGTATATAATCATCTTGCTAAGATGTATCTGGTTTATCAGGAGCATCACTTGCACTGGTTACTTTGTAAATGAATTCTAACTTAGTTCCATCAGAACCGTCTTCACCTGTTTCCCCAGTAAGTCTAATAGGATCTGTCCAACCAGATAATGATTTATCTGCATATACAGTAGCTTGAATCATCCAAGTAAATACTTCCTTACTTTCTCTAGTAGGTGGATACATGTACCAAGTATAGTTATCATCAGCAGGTGGTATCTAAGAACTAGTAGGTTTAGGTGGTTTTATACTAGAGTTAGTATAACAGAACACTGTATACTGACCATCTTTACCAGCTACAGAAGCACCTCTAAATCTATTAGGATCGCCCCATTGCACATCAGGATCATCTACTTTACGGGCACTTTTAGTAGACATCCAAATAGCAGATGCAGTATAATTTCTATGCCACCCATAGGAAGTACCATCTCCAACAGGTCTATCGGGAGTAGCATCATTGTCATTATAAGTTACCCACAGACTGTTACCCTCTAACTAATATGACAGATTAAACTCTTTATTAAATATAGCTATACCTTCACAATGAACATAAACAAGCAACTTCATATCGTGAATATTAGTAATTTTAGTAATAGTAAACTTACCATTATCCACTCTACATTCAATGCCATTAGATTCCCAAGTACAGAAGAATGTATCTCTATCTACTACAGTGTTATAAGTTAAAGGTGTTTTTCCTCTCCACGCTTGTACTTCAAATGTGAATTGTTCTTGCTGCTAATAATCAGTTATAATATTAAACTCATTATCAACAATTATACTACCTTCAGTTCTAGTAAGAGATACAGAGTAAGCATCTTGCCCGTGTAAGTCTTCTATCTGTTCAGGAGTAAACTGCACATAAGCATCTGTAAGATAAATATTACTAATATAAGCACCATTACCAGTAAGATTACCGTCATTAGGAGCTCCAGGTATATTTAAACCATCTAATAAACCAAACTGTGACGCAATGTTTTTAGATGGGTTAATATGCCAAGTATTTACTTTCTTTAAATATCTCTTATATTGTCTAGTAGAGTAAGCACTATCTTGTCTGGTTTCATCAGTAAAGTTACCATAAACAGCAAACTTCATTGACTTACAAGGATGCTATGTAGTACCTTGTTTCAATGAATACCTAAACTGTTTACCTCTAGCATCTAGTACTTCTATAGGTGTAAAATAAGCTGTAGAGAATCCTTGCACTTTATCAAACCCACAATCGTCAGTACCAGTTTCAGTATTATTAACTCCATCAAAATTATGGAATATACCTCTACATATATCATTTACATGTATACCGCTATATTCACCTTCTTCTAATTTCAATGTAACTATTTGATTAACTAAGTCTACATCTTCAATAGTACCAAATGCTATTGAATTCCATAGTTCACCACTTACTACATCTATTTTATTAAATCTTAATTCTGGTACTTCTAAGAACTCTCTAAGAATAAGGCTGGTCATTTCTCCTCTACCATCTTTATCTATTTGAGCACCTGTACCACCAATCATACCAGTAACAAAAGTACCCATCTAAACTCCTTGATTTAGATAAGTCATTTTATTACTTCTTAAACCACCGTTGAAAGTAATTATACCTGAAGATACATCATCATATAGTTTACTTATAAACAACTTACTACCTTCAGATTTAATCAAAGCTTTTACTACAGAAGTATCTACTACACCACCGCCTTCACCACCACCAATACCTAATGCTGATGGTTGGATATTGTGCCATGTACCATCACTAGCATACTACAGTAAATCTCCTTCTGTAATATAAGTAATAGTAACATCTTTAAGAGTAGCTAAATGATTAATTCTTTCAACTAAGGTATCTAGCTCACCAACACTAGTATCTAGAGTCTATACATTACCCTACAATGTTCTTACTAATCCTGTGAGTTCATTTAATTCATCTTTAGTTGCATACTATGCCATTATTTCAATAGTTTATCTATTACTACTAATAATTTCATTCTCTATTCCTCATTTATATTAAACGTATCTCCTTGAGTTAGTATATCATATACGTAATTAACACACACATAGTTCAATATTTGAGTTCTATCATAAGCGATATTATATTTTACTTTATCGCTTATCGTCTTACCTATTTTATAGTTATTCTCTATCATAGTACACAGCATCCATTAGTGCAACCCCTACAAACTCTACAATTTGTTACTCTACTGTATGTACAGCAAGTATGCTCTAATGGAATTTCTAAGAGTCTACATAAATCAACATAATAATCTATAGCATCTTCAGTTAACTGATTAGCTAGAGCGTATTCAAGCAATTGTGATTTAAAATCACACATTAGTATTTTCTCTTTTTGATGTTTATCTAGACATGTATTACAAAATGTTACTAACATATTTACTTTTCTATAATACAGATTCTTTTGATCTATAGCAATTGAAACAGCATTACTACTGCCAACAACATTAACTATAAAAGATGTAGCGTTATACTATGTCAGGTCTATTGTGATAGTGTTATCAGAGACATTGGGAGAAACAATGACATAATTATGATCATCGTCATTTTCACTATACATATTTTTCTTATTAAGAACGCTGTCCAAATAAACTTTAGTAATCGAACTAGCACTATCTAAGGTGATTGTAAGTGTATCGTTTTCAATCTTTGTATTAATTATTTTCATACTTAATAAAATTAAAAAAGGCGAAGCCGAGGATAAACCTCAACCTCGCCCGGGTTTAAATAAAGAAACCGTGTATTATCCTGCGCTAGTATCAACGCCTGTAATAAATGCTTTAAGATTCTTAACAAACTGAGAAGCACTCAAGTTAGCAGATTCTTCAACATACAATTCAGTAGTCAACGGCGTAGTTTTAATGTATTGATTGTCAGGTGACAAGTACAAGTTGTCATTCTCAATAGTAATGTAATCATAAGATGCACCTTCAGTAACATTACGTTTAGGTTCAATGATAGGATATGCATCTGTGAATACATGACCCTTATAACCCAACATACGTACTTCCATATCACGTACTTGTTTCCAGTAACCTTTACCAGGTTTACCAGCAGTCTTAGTAATAGTTGCACCAGGAACTGCTTCAGGAACATTAGACAACAATGCACCAGGAATAGTAACATACAGAGAAGCTTCCATAGAAACTACAGAATACTCATTCAAAGAGTAAACTCCTTCATTATCATCTTTGGGAAGAGCTGTAAGTGTCAATTTATGACTTGCAAATGTAGCATTTACTCTACGATTTGCATGTTTGTTAATCTTCTTCAACAATGCATTACCCAAATCATCAGCAGTTTCAGTTGTAGCAATTGCTTCATAGGTATGAGTGAATTGTCCCGGAGCTTCATACATGTCTTTGTAAACAATACGCAAAACATATCTGTGACCGATAACAACAGTAGCACTAGTTAAGTCAATTTCAATTTTTTCTTCTACGGGTGCAACATAATCACCAATTACGTAAGAAGGTTTAGAAGCTTTCTGAATTGCGTTAGAATACTCTACAGAACGTTTAGTAGCACTAGTACCATTAGGTAAAGCGATAGTCATATTATCGCCAGCTACACCAATATATACTGTAGATGCTTTTACTGCACTAGCTTCATCCTTAATCAAGCTCTTATTCTCATCGAACAGAGCTACAGCACCCTGAGTAAGACTATCTACTGTAGTATAAGATGCTGGACATGTTTTACCGATAAGTACGGTATCAACGCGTGTAATCATAGTTTATATAAAAATAATTAATTGTTAGACTTAGCGCCAGTCTAGTTTGTCCTTCTACTTTCCTTATTTCAGATTTCCAGGTCAGACAAACGCATTAATTTATATTATTCCATTGAAGCAATTTCGTTGGAATAAGCATTATAATGCTACATTGGTTTAGTAGCAAGATAAATCTAGATTGCCATTTTCACAATTTCCATGTGTGTATGTTCTGGCAAATCTGTATATTCTGTATTGGTAATATTACTTGAATTAATTTCAGACGGTTTAGCTAAGTATGTAAGCTCATATTCGCTTACTTTATATTTACCGTCTGTATATAATATTACATTATTATCTTGAATTAACTTTAAAGGTCTAGCTTGACAATATTTTAATTTGTGTTCAGATAGTGAATTACTTAATTGTCTATCTAATGTTTCAATTGTAGATTCTAACGTATCTGTATACTTAACTATATATGCACCTAAATTGTCTTTTTCCCAGCATTCGTTAGGATATTCATCACTCGGCTGTATACCAGCTGTATCTCCAAGTAATAATACATAATCATCTGGTAATTCAACAGAATATGAATTTTTAGTCCCTTTGGATATCTAAGTATTTGAATAGCTTCTTTTACGAATTAAAGTACGCAAATCATCTATACGCTTTTCTGTCTATTCAAATCCTTGAGCTTTAAAGTTAATACCTGAGTATCTTGTTTTATAAAATTTATCAATCGCCTCATTAATGAATGATATAATAGTGTCTGAGGATAGCTTATCCTTAATAACTAAATTAGGATCCATTAACTATAGCCTACGTTCAAACTCGATTTGGAAACCACGATCAGTAATAACTCCTCCTTTCCGTTGGTGAAATTGTAGACCATATAGATCCGTTTTTCGTAAACCCCAACTTGTTTTTCTAAATATTTAATTTAATATTTCTACTTAAATTACCTTTATGAAGTCCGTATAATATTAGTGTGACATCTTTATAACTGTCCCACTTCTTTATGAAGTTACCATTTAAGTCATACTGATATACTGGTATTTGCTAGCATTTTATAGCTTTTTGTATTCCGTGTATGTGTTCTTCATAAAAAGTTTTATTTTGCCATAATTTTTTATGGGTAGAACTTATTTTCTTTTTAGTACTATTACTATATTTTACTCCTAAGTGAGCTTGCAATAATTTTTGTTTATGCTCTTCGCTTAATCCTTTATTTTTTTTACCCTTATGACCTCCGGACTCTAAGTTATATCCAAATTTTTTATCTGTAGAATTGTAGTAAGCTATCCAATATTTTTCTCTATAATCTAATTCCTATTGATTAGAACATCTTTCTATTATAGAAACGTCAAAATTTTCAAACTTATATTTATTTAAAGCTCTATGAAAATAAGATTTATAGCACTTGGTGGTAGGATTACTACATGTTATATGTTGTATTACTCTTTTTCTAAATGGAACAGCGGTTTGACCAATGTATACTTTACCGTTTATTTTATTTTTAAAACGATAGATTACATTGTTAATATTAAATTGTTCATCTAATAGAAAATCAGAGTATTTCATAATCATTCATCTATTTGGTTCAACTGTGATTTAGCCTATATTCTCTTAGACTCAATATCTTCTAATGCTAGTTCTACAGCTCTATTAATTACTTCAAACTGCATATACTCTGGTATTTCACTCATACCATCTGCTGGTAAGTTCTCTATCTTAGTAGGGAACTTAACATAAGTAATATCTACAGAATAACTATTACTACTCATAGCTAAGTAATCATAATAGATATATAGAGTGTTATCTTCTATTACAGCTACTGGATCTTCTATCCAAGGATTATTATTATAAGTCTTCTTGAATTTAGTAGCGTCTGCATGATCTATTAGCTTTATAGTAGCTTTTTTGTTATTGAAGTTTAATACAGCATCTACAAAGAACATTCTGTCACCATTAAATAGATTAGTAACATAACATCTATTTGAGTCTGTTTCAGTATTAGCAATAACATTTGTATCTGTATGTACTAACTTTTCTAAGTCATGAATACGTTTTACAGATCCTTCAAAGCTAGTTTTTAAGTAGTTATTACCAGTAAACTTATTACTGATTTCTTGGTATAAACCTTGATCCAACCAGTAATCTATTTCTTCTGGTAAGAAAGCAGGACAACCCCCAAAGGCTACGCTTTGAGAGTTCTTGTCCATTGCTACTTTAAAATATGAGTGAAATTGTTCTCTAGTCATTATTTAGATTTTATTTCAGACATAATACTTAAGTAAATATCTTGATTCTTTTTGTCTTTCAAATATGCAATTACATCTTCAAGACCGTTACCAATAAGATCAGTACCAAAGTAATATGATGCTCTGTTCTTACGAATAATATTTTTACTTAAAGCTTCTTCAATTACAAAGTTAATTTCTTTATTAGGATTATCTACCCAAATTCTAATAAATCTTGCTGGATCAGCTTCTACGTTTTCACCAAGTCTAGCTTCAACCAATTCATTAGACATAGTGTCAGCTTTAACTCCAAACAGTCTAAGACATTTGCGCATATCTTCAAGACTCATCTTATCCAGTGCTCTATAAGCATCACGTT
>OGYD01000026.1_pt1 | contig 101712 bp, 111 predicted proteins | sample 1576441 | NCBI WGS metagenome assembly OGYD01 (sample SAMEA3541537, study PRJEB24748) | human gut metagenome | biome: human gut; feature: human-associated habitat; material: faeces | place: China | collected 2012 | reverse complement strand
TTCAATTTTTAAATCAACTTCATTAACATATTTGTCATCAATTGAAGTTTCTACTTCTAATAATGGTTTATCAGTAGTTACATCTTCTTTTGGTTTAATACCTTTTATTTTATTTATTTCTTCATCAAGCATTCTTAAATATAAATCAATACCTATACTATCAATAAATCCTGCTTGTTCACTTCCAAGTATATCACCAGCACCTCTTATAGACAGATCACGCATTGCTATCTTAAATCCACTTCCCAACTCCGTAAATTCTTTTATAACATTTAGGCGCTTAGTAGCTATTTCACTTAATATTTTTCCTTTATTATACATCAAGTAACAATAGGCAATTTTATTACTTCTACCGACACGTCCTCTAATTTGATATAATTGTGATAAACCAAAATGATCAGCATCAATTATAATTAAAGTATTTACATTAGGAATATCTATTCCTGTTTCTATAATTGTTGTACATAATAAAATATCATATTCCTTATTGATAAACTTTAACATTACCTCTTCTATTTCGGATTTATTCATTCTACCATGAGCACATACAATTTTAGCATCAGGAATTAATTTATTAATTTCCAACATTTTTAAATTCATTTCTTCTATATTATTAAATAAAATAAATATTTGTCCACCACGTGATAATTCCTTATAAATAGCATCCTTTATGATACCTTTATTTTCTTCTAAAACATAGGTTTGAATTGGATATCTGTCAACTGGTGGTGTTTCTATAAGAGAGAGATTTCTAATTCCTGTCAATGACATTTGAAGAGTTCTTGGAATTGGGGTTGCAGATAAAGTAAGAATATCAACATTACTTTTTAATTTCTTTATTTTTTCTTTATGTTTTACACCAAAACGTTGTTCTTCATCTATTACTAATAATCCTAAATCTTTAAAGACAATATCTTCACTTAAAAGCCTATGTGTACCTATCACAATATCTATTTTACCATCAATAAGATCTTGTTTTATTTTTTTAACACGGGCTGGTGTTACAAAACGATTTAATAGTTCAATACGAACTGGAAAATTTTGAAATCTTAATAATGCATTTTCATAGTGTTGATTTGATAGAATAGTAGTTGGACATAAATAAGCTACTTGTTTAGATGAAAGTACAGCTTTAAACATTGCTCTAAATGCAACTTCTGTTTTTCCATAACCTACATCACCGCATAATAATCTATCCATAGGTTTTGGTTTTTCCATATCTTTTTTTATTTCTTCAATTACCTTTAATTGATCTATTGTTTCTGTAAATTTAAATTCTTTTTCAAAAGCTATTTGATTTTCATCATCCTTATCAAAAGCAAAACCAATACTTGATTCTCTTTTAGCGTAAAGTTCTAATAATTGACCAGCAATATTTTCTAACTTTTTTTGTATTTTTAATTTTGTTTTTTGCCATTCAGTACTTCCCAATTTATTAATTTTAGGTACTACTCCTTCATTAGAAGAAAATTTGCTTATCAATTCAATCTTTTCCACTGGAATATATAATTTATCTCCACCTTTATATTCGATTGTTAAATAATCTTTTTTTAAACCATTTTTAGTTAAAGTCTTTAGTCCTGTATATCTACCTATACCGTGTGCCACATGAACTACATAATCATTAATATTTAAATTGTTTATATTTTTAATTTTTGTTCCATATTTAAAATTACTTTTATATTTAATATTTAATTCTTTTTTATTAAATAGTTCATTCTCCGTTATAATAATATAATTATTAAATTCAAAACCTTTAGTCATTACTTTTTTTATTACATTTATTTTATTTTCAAAGATTTCATTTTCATTTGTTATTACAATATTGTTGTTTTCTAAATAATCAATAATATTATTTATTCTTTTTTCATTTTCAAGACAAATGATAACAATATTTTTATTACTAATATATCTATTCAAACGCATATTTATTTCTTTTTTTTCCTTTGAAAAAGGTAAAATATCATGTGTTTTATATATTTTTGTATTTTTTACATTATCTATTTTATTATCAAAACTTTCTAAATAAATTATTGTATCATTCTTTATATCATCTAAATTATGCATATACTTTTCAGTATTTGTTTTTTCTTCTGTAGTATTATAATCAAAGATTTGATTTTGAAGTTGTTCATAACCGATTTTTATATTTGAATAGTTTATAAAAATGGTTTCACTATCATCTAAATATTTTCCAATATTAACTGGTTTTATATAATTAATTAAATTTTTTTGTTTTCTTTCACTATATTCAACAGATTGATTTATAATAAATTCAGAATTTGGAGCTATTATTATACTATCTATTTCTTTTATAGTACGTTGTGTATCAACATCAAAAATACGTATTGAATCTATTTCGTCTCCAAATAGTTCAATCCTTATTGGATTTTTTTCATTGATTGGAAAAATATCTATAACAAAACCCCTTATTGCCATTTCTCCTGTTTTAGTAACAATAGATTGGCGTATATATCCGTTCATATCTAACTTTTTGATTAACTTTTGAACATCTATTTCATCATTTGTCTTACAAGTAATAAAACTTTGTTTATAACTTTCTTTAGGAGGTAAATATCTTAAATATCCCATCAAGTTAGTTATAACAATATTTTTTTTATTTTTAATTATATTTTCTAATGTTTCTAAACGAGTCGTTTTCAATTCTGGACTCATTGCTAAAGCTTCACTTGTTAAAAAATCGTCCATTGGAAATAAATAAACATCATCTTTATAATTACTTAAAGATTGATATAATTTATTAGCTTCATATAATGTATTTAATACAATAAGCATTGATTTATCTAATTTTTTATATCTTTGACTAATATAAATACATTTTAATTCATCTGTTAATCCATAAATAATTTCACTGTTATCTAATTCAAATAATTTATTTATAAATGACATATTTTATCTCCTTTCACACGACAAAAATGATACTTTTTTTGTATCATTAATTATATTTATTCATCAAATTATCAAATGTCATACTCAAATAATCATTAATTATACTTGGTGTTTTGTCTATAATTTGATTTATTTTTTCTTGATCAGTTTTAGAAAATTTACTCAATACATAATCCTTTGTATCAATCATTTTATTATTTGATATACCAATTTTTAATCGTTTATAATTTTTAGTTTTTAAATTTAACTCAATATTTTTTAGGCCATTATGTCCTCCACTACCACCTTGTTTACGAAGTTTCATTTTTCCTACTTCAAGATCTAAATCATCACTAATAATTAATATATCATCGACATTTATTTTATAAAAATCAACATATTTTTTTATCACTTCTCCAGATAAATTAATATATCTTTGAGGTTTTAAAAACATTATTTTTTCTTGATTAATCATAACTTCTGCCAACATTCCATCAAATTTTTCTTTATTAAAACTTAATCCTAAATTTGAAACGATCGTATCAACAACCATAAAACCAACATTATGCCTCGTTTTATCATATTCGCGTCCAGGATTTCCTAAACCAACTATCAATTTCATTTAATCACCTCTATGATATTTTTTATATACTTCATTTTTATTTAGATGACGAAGTTTTGCTACTTTCTTTATTGCTTCATTAGGAGTATTTCCCATTTCAATAAAAAGATTAATATGTTCAATAATTGTCAAATTGTCATAGTTTTCATCTTGTTTTCCAGGACTTACTACTATAACAAATTCTCCTTTTATGTCAAGTAATTGTTTTTGAATTTCTTCAATTGTTCCACGATATACCTCTTCATATTTTTTACTTATTTCCCGGGAAATTGATATTTGCCTATTTCCCAAAATGTTTTTCATATCATTTAAAGTCTTTTCAATACGATGAGGTGATTCATAAAGAATTAAAGTAGCATTAATATTTTTTAGATTTTCTAATTCTTTTTGTCTTTTTCCTTCTTTGCTATTTAAAAAACCATAAAATAGAAAGGGCATTGGTTGAATTCCTGACATTATTAATGCGGAAATTAAAGCTGTTGGTCCAGGTAATCCAACAACATTATAACCTTTATCACTAGCATACTTGGCCAAAAAATAACCAGGATCACTTATAATTGGTGTACCTCTATCACTAACTAAACCAACATCATATCCTTTTTCTAAATAAGATAAAAGTTTATTATAATTTTTTTCTTCATTATATAAATGACTTGAAATTAATTTTTTCTTTATATCTAAATGTTTCAAAAGTAATCCAGTTACACGTGTATCTTCACAAAAAATAACTTCAACTTTTTTTAAAGTATTTATTGCTCTTAGAGTTATATCATCCATATTACCTATTGGTGTTGGAATTAAGTATAATGTTGGTGTATTATCATAACTTTTTTGAGACATTATATCACCTCTTATTTAAAATATTTTTGTATTTCATTTGTATATTCGCCATTTTTTTCATGTGAATATATTGGATTCAAAACTTTTATACCAGGTTGTCCATTTTTTCTACCTTCAATTAAAATAATATTGGCTTCTTTATTCTTATTAGGATGAACAAACCTTATTTTTTTTGGTTCTATATTATATTTTTTCATACTTTGAATAATATCAATCATTCTCTCTGGTCTATGCACTATTGCAATGATTCCTTTATTTTTTAACAATTTAACTGCTATTTTCATTATATCATCTAAATTTAGTGCTACCTCATGTCTTGCTATTGTTTTGTAATCAGTTTTATTAAAATGTGAATCTTTATTTACTTTAAAATATGGTGGATTACATGTAATAACATCAAATGTTTCTGTTTCTTGATTTAAATAATAATTTTTTATATCATCATTAATTAATTCGATTTGATTTTCTAATTTATTTAATTTAATTGATTTTTTTGCTAATAAATATACTTCTTTTTGTAATTCTACTGCGGTTATTTTAGCAGGCGTTTTAGTTGACAATATAATTGGAATAATTGCATTACCAGTACCAATATCTAATATTCTCTTTATATTTTTATTTAAAGTTACAAAATTAGGGAGTAATACAGAATCAAGTGAAAATTGAAACATGCTAGGATTTTGATAAATTTTCAATTTTTCATAAGCTAAAATATCATTAATTACTTCCATTTTTAATTTGTTCCTCTATTACATTACCATTTTCTAATTCTATTTTTATCTTTTTATTTAACACATCTATTGAAGTAACTTTTCCTTTTCCATTTTCGACTTCAATAATTTGTCCTACTTTTGGAAGACATTTACGACATTCTTTATAACCATCATCTTCATATTTTAAACAACATAAAAGTCTTCCACATACCCCATTGATTTTATTTGGATTTAATGATAAATTTTGATTTTTTGCCATTGATATTGTTACTGAATCAAATTTATTTAAAAATTTTGCACAACATAACTCTCTTCCACAACATCCTAATCCACCTATTTTTTTGGCTTTATCCCTAACACCAATTTGACGAAGCTCTATTCTAGTTTTATAGATATACGCTAATTCCTTAGCTAATTCTCTAAAGTCTACTCTATTATCAGCATAAAAATTAAAAATTAAATGATCTTTATCGAGTGTAAAATAAGCTTCAATTACATCCATTTCTAAATTCATTTCTTTTACTATTTTTTTACATTTTTTTAAAGCTTGTCCAGCTAATTTTTTATTTTCTTTATAGTTAATAAAATCTTTTTTTGTTGATAAACGGATAATTGATGGTAGTTCTTTTTTTAATTTTTTATCATCAATTGGATGTACATCTGTAACTACTTTTCCTAATTCTAATCCTTTATCAGTTGACACAACTACTTTATCATCTTTTTTTACTAAATTTTTACCTATATAATAGTATTTTAATTGTGTTTCTGTTTCAAATTTTACTCCAACTATTTTATTCATGATTATCACCTTTTACTAGTTCTATTATTAATTTATCTATTAATAAATTGGTATTAATATTATAAAATATATTATCTTTTGCTGTTGATATTATATCAATCTTTTTATAAAGTTGTTCTAAAGAATTATTTTTACTTATTTTTTCTATATCTAATTGATTTTCATTAAAAAATTCAATCTTATTATTTAATTTATACTTTATTACATCTAAATAAAATAAATTCATAATTTCTAAAGCCATGAAAATTTCATTTTTATTATTATATTTACTATGAAACAATTTTTGTGTATACAAAACAGTATCTAACTTATTATTTTCATAATATTTTAAAAATTCAATTGCTGATTCTATTTTTTCTTTTAATATTGTTTCATCTAAACTAATTATATCATTATTCATATTAATATTTTTCTTTATTTTTTCAAGATAATTTTTTTCTAAAGCTTTATTATTTTTGGCAAACGAAATTATCTGACATCGTGAAATAATTGTATCCAATAATTGATGAATATTATCAGTCATTAAAATGGCTATGATATTGTCTTCTGGTTCTTCCAAAAACTTCAAAATAGAATTTGCTGAGGCTGTATTTAATCTATCAGCATTATGTATAACATATATTCTTTTATTTGATTCTACACTTGTTTCACTAAAATTTTGTTGTAATTCTTCTAGTTGTTCTTTTTTAATCCACATTCCGTCTGGATAAATATGTTTAACTTCTGAAAAGATTCTTTTTTGAATTAATTCACATTGCGTACAGTTAACACAATTTTTATTATTTGAATAATTATGTGGACAAAGTAAATATTTTATGAACGCCAAAACAAAGTCATCTTTATTTTGATAACCATTTGTTTCAAATAAATAAGCATGACTTATTTTATTTTTTTCTACTGCATTTTTTAAAACTGTTGTTATTATTTTTTGTTCATCTATATATTCATCAATCATCTTACACCTCTAATATATTAATACATGTATAAGTATTAAAGCAAATAATGCTGGTATTCCTAAAATTGTAATTATTAGTATAGTTATTATATTTATTGGAATAATAACGTTAATTGGTAAGGCCAAAATATTATATCCATATAATAAAAAAGAACTAAAAATAAGTTTTTTTAGGAATTTAAATACAAATTTAATCATATCATCACCACTAAATAATATGATTTAATTTATATATTATGATATATCTGTCCTATCTTCTAAAGCCATTTCTAAAGTTAATGAGTCAATATATTCCATGTCTACTCCTAAAGGTATTCCATGTGCTATTCTACTAACTTTAACATTTTGATTTTCTAGTAATTTTGATATATACATTGCAGTTGTTTCACCTTCTATACTAGGTTTTACTGCTATTATTACTTCTTCTATATTTTCTTTTGTTATTCTGTCAAGTAATTCGTTAATCTTAATATCCTCTGGGTTTATGCCATCAAGTGGGGATATCAATCCATCTAATACATGATACAATCCTTTATATGTTCCTATTTTTTCAAAAAGAATTACATTTTTTGGTTCTTCTACTACACATATCATTTTTTTATTGCGTGCATCATCTTTGCAAATTTGACAGATATCTTCTTCTGTCAAATGATTACAGTTTTTACACCTTTTAATTTTATCTTTACTATCAAGTATTGATTTTGAAAACAATTCTAACATATTGTCATCAAATTGTAATGTTGCTAAAGCTAATCTTTCTGCTGTTTTTTCACCTATTCCAGGTAATTTTTTATAGCATTCAATTAAATTAATAATAGTTTGTGGATACATTAAAATAGTCCTGGCATACCTTTAGTATATTTTCCAAGATTTTGTTCTACTTCATTATCAATTTGTTTCATTGCATCATTTATTGCTACCATAATTAAATCTTCTAGCATTTCTATATCATCTTTATCTAATTTTTCTTGTTCTATTTTTATACTTTCTACTTTTTTAGTTCCTTTTAATGTTACTGTTACGAATGAAGATTTGCCAACAAATTCTTTATTATCTATTTTATTTTTTTCAGTCATCATATCATTTTGTAATTTTTGAGCTTGCTTCATCATTGCTTGTATGTTCATTTTTATTCCTCTTTTCTTTTAACTATATTCAATAATATTTCCAAATGTTTTTTCAATATTATTTTCACTATTATTTTGTTGTAATTTTTCTAATAATTTTTTTGGTTCGTCTATATATTCATATTTTTTTTGTTTATTATTAAATTCTTGTTTTATTTTATTCCAATTATCAATATCTGTTGCTATGCTAATATATTTTTCTTTAAAAATAAATTCAAACATTTCATCTATTTTTATTACATTTTCATTATATATTTTAGCATTATGTATATTTTCATATACAAATATTAAATTTTTTTGACCTACAGCTTTCAATGTTCCATCTAAAACAATAGCTGCATATTCACTATACTCTGGATCAATTACTAGTCTATTTATTTCATTCATTCTACTTTTTAATTCTAAATATTCTTTTTTGTTAAAATTACACAAAGTGTTATTTATTCTTATTTTCTGTAATTCATTTAAAATATTTATATCAATTTTATTATTTGAAGTTTGTTTTTCAACTTCTTTTTTTTCTGCTTTTGGTTTTTCTTTTGGTATTACTGGAATATCAGTTTTTACTTCTTCACTATTACTGTTCTTACTTATTATTTTTATAATACTTAATTCAAAAATTAATTTTGGATTACTTGATTTTTTTAATTCATTTATAATATCATTAAAATTTTGTACATAATTTATTAGTTCATCTATATCTATTTTTTCTATGTCATAATCATTAAAATCAATGTTTAATGATTCAAAATATTTTGGAACATTAAATTTAAATATTAAGTTTTTTAGATAGACTAGTATTTCTTCTGCTAACTTTACAAAATCTTTTCCCTTATTATCATATTGTTCAATAAGTTCTAAAATTTCTTCTAACTTTTTATTTTTAATATTTAAAATAAAGTTTTTAATTTCTACTGGTGTTAATGTTCCATTTATTTCATGAATCTGTTCTATTTTTATTTGATCATCAGCATAAGCATTAACTTGATCTAATATACTAAGTGCATCACGCATTCCACCATTTGACAGTCTAGCTATTTCTTCTAAACAATTTTCTTCTATTTTAATTTTTTCTTGATCAACCACATATTTTAATCTTTTTACTAAATCTTGATTGCTTATTCTTTTAAAATCAAATCGTTGACATCTTGATAATATTGTCATTGGTATTTTATGAGGTTCTGTTGTAGCCAAAATAAATATTATATGTGCTGGAGGTTCTTCTAGTGTTTTTAGTAAAGCATTAAAAGCTCCTGTTGTTAACATATGAACTTCATCTATTATATATACTTTATATTTATTGATTGTTGGTACTAAATTTACCTTGCTTTTTAATTCTCTTATTTCATCTACACCGTTATTTGAGGCAGCATCTATTTCAATTATATCAACAGGTTGATTTAAATTTTGTGTACAATTAACACATTTGTTACAAGGCGTCGTATCATTTAAATTTGTACAATTAATAGTTCTAGCTAAGATCTTTGCTATACTTGTTTTTCCTGTTCCTCTAGGTCCTGTAAAAAGATATGCATGAGATAATTGATTATTTAATATTGCATTTTTTAAGGTTTTAACAATCACTTGTTGTCCAACTACTTCATCCAAATTTAGTGGCCTATATTTTCTATATAATGTTTGATACACTTTATCACCTCACATATTTTTATTATAGCATTTTAGCAATAAATATTAAAGATATGACATAAATTATTTTCGTTTTTCTTTAAAAAATTTTTTTAAAATATCAATTGATTCTTTTTTACATATACCTTCATTGATTTGCATTTTTGTTTTATTTTTTTCAGTTATTTTATTTAAACTACCATATTTATCACTTTTTGTAGCATAATATATTTTTTTTATTCTAGATTCAATAATTGCCCCTGTACACATCATACAAGGTTCTAAAGTTACATATATAGTACATTCATCTAAATGCCAAGTTTTTAACTTTTTGCATGCTTTATTTATAACTAATAATTCTGCATGTTTAAGTGAATTTCTTCGTAGTTGTTTTTTATTATGTGCTTTTGCAATGATTTTATTTTTATACACAATCACAGCACCAACTGGTACATCACCTCTTTTTGCTGCTTTTTTTGCTTCTTTTATAGCTATTTGCATATATTTTAAATTATTATTCATAATTTCACCATCCATAAAAAAAGACACACACATTTAGAGATTTTTAAGGCTGCTATCTTCCGATTCTGACCTGGTTCAAACATAAATGTTGTGTCATATATAATATATATTATTTTAGTTTTTTTTTCAATCTTTTTTTAATGTTTCACGTGAAACATTGTTTAGTTTTTTTTGTAGATTTAATTATACATAATAATAATTTAATAACTTTTAAAATTCATAATATTTATATTTTTTAGTATAAATTAATATAAATAAAATACTAAACTAATTAAGAATCAATATTTTTAAATATAAATTATTTATTATATATGCAAAGTGTATAATTTTATTAATTAATATTAAATATTTTATTTAATAATCTTTAATGTTCCACGTGGAACATTATTATCTTCTTTATTTGATGTTTCACGTGAAACATTGATATTAATTTACTTAAATAAAAAGAGTATTGTTTATTTCAATACTCTAAAATAATTTAATTTTCATTTTTTGTTTATTCTTCAATAGAATTATGTTCTGATTCTTTTTCCATTAATGTTACAGTGCTAACTTTTTGATTTTCTTTTAAATTTATTAATTTAACACCTTGTGCAACACGTCCAGTTGTAGATACTTGTTCTAAAGGTAATCTTATAATTATTCCATTATCAGTAACAATTACTAAATCTTCATTACCTTCCACTACTTTAAATGATACTATATTTCCGTTTTTATCAGTAATATTTAATGCTTTAACACCTTTACTACCTCTATGTGTCATACGATATTCATCTATACTTGTTCTTTTTCCATAACCTTTTTCAGTAACTACTAAAATTTGTTGTCCTTCATTAGCTATTTCACATCCAACACATTTACCATCTCCAACGGTTATACCTTTAACTCCTGAAGCAGTTCTTCCCATAATTCTGATTTCTTCTTCATTAAATCTAATCATTCTACCATTTGTTGATGCAATTAATACCTCTTTTGTTTCATCGGTTTTTCTAGCTGCTATTAATTCATCATCATCTTTTAAAGTAATAGCTATTTTTCCATTTTTTCTTATGCTGTTAAATTCTTTTATATTTGTTCTTTTTACTAAACCATTTTGTGTACAAAATACAATATATTTAGAATTTTCTTCTCTATCTATTTTTAACATTGTAGTTACTACTTCTTCTTTTTCAAGTGGTAATAAATTAACAATTGGCAATCCTTTTGATTGACGACTAAATAATGGAATTTCATATCCTTTAATACGATATACTTTTCCTTTATTAGTAAAGAATAATACATAATCATGTGTTGTTAATGAAATTAAACTTGATACAAAATCTTCCTCGTTTGTTGCCATTCCTTTTATTCCTACACCACCACGATTTTGACTTTTATAATTATCACTATTCATTCTTTTAATATAACCCTTTTGTGTAAGAGTTACAACAATATCTTCTACTGGAATTAATGATTCATCTTCAATATAATCAATAGCTGTCATATCTATATCTGTTCTTCGATCATCACTATATTTATTTTTAATTTCTATCAATTCTTCTTTAATTATTTCTAATACTTTTTGTTCTGAACCTAAAATTTGTTTATAATATTCTATTTTTTCCAATAATTCTTTTAATTCTTGTTCAATTTTATCACGTTCTAAACCTGTCAAACGACGTAATTTCATTTCTAAAATAGCTTTAGCTTGTATTTCAGTAAGACCAAAACGTTCTATAAGTTTAGTTTGGGCTTCTTCATCACCTTTTGACTCTTTTATCAATTTAATAATTTCATCAATATTATCTAATGCTATTTTTAATCCTTCTAAAATATGTACTCTAGCTTCAGCTTTATTTAAATCAAATCTAGTTCTTCTTATTATTATTTCTTTTTGATAATCTATATATTTAGAAATTACTTCTTTTAATGAAAATACTTTAGGAGTTTGTTGATCTATCATTAATAAATTAATACCATAAGTTACTTGCAATTGAGTATGTTTATATAAATTATTTAACACAACATTAGGATTTGCATCCTTTTTTAAATAAATTACAACACGTACTGGGTTTTCTAAATTAGATTCTTCGTGTAAATCACTAATTCCATCTATTACTTTTTCCCTTACTAATTGACCAATACGTTCTTGAAACTCTTTTTTATTTACTTGATATGGAAGTTCGGTAACAATAATTTTGTTTTTGCCATTTTTTTCTTCCATTTCAATTTTACCACGGATTGTAATAGTTCCTTTTCCTGTTTCGTAAGCCTTTCTTATTCCACTATTTCCAAGAATTATACCTCCTGTTGGAAAATCTGGTCCTTTAATATATTTCATTAATTCCAATGTATCTAATTTTGGATTATCAATATAAGCAACACATCCATCAATTACTTCACCTAAATTATGTGGTGGAATATTTGTTGCCATTCCTACAGCTATTCCCATAGATCCATTTACCAATATATTTGGAAATCTAGATGGTAGTACTTCTGGTTCTTCTTCTGTTTCGTCAAAATTTTGTTTAAAATTAACTGTATCTTTATTTATATCTCTAACCATTTCTAAAGATAATTTTGAAAGACGTGCTTCTGTATAACGCATAGCTGCTGCTCCATCTCCGTCTAAATTACCAAAGTTACCATGTCCATCTACTAACATGTGTCTAAAACTAAATGGTTGAGCCATACGAACCATAGCATCATAAATTGAAGAATCACCATGTGGATGATATTTTCCCATAACGTCTCCGACAATTCTTGCACTTTTACGATGAGCTTTATCAGATGTATATCCTGATTCATACATTGAATATAAAATTCTTCTATGAACTGGTTTTAACCCATCTCTTAAATCTGGAATTGCACGTGAAACTATTACACTCATTGAATATTCTAAAAAAGAATCTTTTACTTCTTGTACTATATTTTTTTCAATTATTCTATCCATAATAACCTCCTATACATCCAACATTTCTGCAAATTTTGCATATTCTTCAATAAATAATTTTCGTGGAATTACATCCTCTCCCATTAAATCTGTAAATATTTTATCTGCTTCTATTGCATCTTCTACTGTTACTCTTTTTAATACACGATTATTTATATGCATAGTTGTTTCACGTAAATCTATTGCATCCATTTCTCCTAAACCTTTAAAACGTTGTACAATTGGCTTAGCATTTTTACTTAAAGTATTTCTATATTCTTCTAATTCTTCGTCAGTAAGTACATATTTAATATTTTTTCCATTTATTACTTTATATAGTGGTGGTTGAGCAGCATAAACATAACCACCTTCAACAATTGGTCTAAAAAACCTATAAAATAATGTTAATAATAAAATTCTAATATGTGATCCATCAACATCAGCATCTGTCATTATAACTATTTTATGATATCTTAACTTACTTAAATCAAATTCTTGCCCTATTCCTGTTCCAAACGCTGTTATAATAGTACGGATTTCTTCATTAGATAAAGCTTTATCTAATCTTGCTTTTTCTACATTTAATATTTTTCCTCGTAAAGGTAAAATAGCTTGAGTTTTTGGAATTCTTGCATCTTTTGCTGAACCTCCTGCCGAATCCCCTTCGACTAAAAATATCTCACTAATTGAAGCATCTTTACTAGTACAATCTGCTAATTTTCCAATTGTATTAAAACCATCCAATGCTGTTTTTCGACGAGTTAATTCTCTTGCTTTTTTTGCTGCAGCTCTAGCTCTTGCAGCTGTCATTGTTTTGTCAATTATTATTTTAGCTTCTTCTGGGTTTTCCATTAAAAATCTTTCAAAACCTTTAGAAAAAACATTATCAGCAAGTTTCCTTACTTCGGAATTTCCAAGTCTTCCTTTTGTTTGTCCTTCAAATTGTGGATTAGGATGTTTACACGAAACAATCATTGTTAATCCTTCTTTTACATCATCACCTGTCAAAGAAGGATCTTTTTCTTTTAAGAAATTATTTTTTCGTGCATAATTATTGATAACCCTTGTTAATGCTCTTCTAACTCCTTCCTCATGTGTTCCACCATCATGAGTATTAATGTTATTAACAAATGAATATATATTATCTGTATATCCAGAATTATATTGCATTGCAACTTCAAATATAATTCCGTCTTCTTCTCCTTCTAAATGAATAATTTCTTCATGAATTGGAGTTTTATTTTTATTTAAATATTTTATATATTCACTTATTCCACCTTCATAATGAAATATTTCACCTGTTGTATCCTCATCATCACGATCATCTCTTAAAGTTAATCTTAATCCCTTATTTAAAAAAGCTAATTCTCTAGTTCTAACCTTTAAGGTTTCATAATCATAGATATCTGTATCAAAAATATCTGGATCTGGTTTAAAAGTTACAGTTGTTCCTGTTCTTTCTGTTTCACATTCACCAATTATTTTTAATTGTTGAGTTGTTTTTCCACCATTTTCAAATTTTGCTTCATATATTTTACCATTTTTATATACTTTAACATTAACCCATTTTGACAATGCATTTACAACACTTGCACCTACTCCGTGAAGTCCACCAGATACTTTGTATCCTCCTCCACCAAATTTTCCTCCAGCGTGCAAAACTGTATATACTGTTTCAACTGTTGAAATACCAGTTTTTTTATGAATATCTACAGGTATTCCACGACCATTATCTTTTACGGTTATTGAATTATCTTTATTTATAACTATTTCAATATTATCACAATAACCAGCCAAGGCTTCATCTATAGAGTTATCAACTATTTCCCATACTAAATGGTGTAATCCTTTAACATCGGTTGTTCCTATGTACATTCCTGGTCTTTTTCGGACTGCCTCTAATCCTTCTAATACTTGAATATCTGATGCATCATAATGTTCTTGTTTTTCTTCCATTTAATTCACCTCTTTTGTAATTTTACCATTTTTTATTTCTATCAATTTAGATTTATTAATTATTGATTCATCTATATTTTTTAAATCTGTTGTTGTTATAATTGTTTGCATATTATCTTTTATATAATTTAATAAATTATTCTTTTTTTGATCATCTAATTCACTAAAAACATCATCTAAAAGTAAAATAGGATATTCTTTTTTTGTTTCATAAAATATTTCTATTTCAGCAAGTTTTATAGCTAGTATTGACATTCTTTGTTGTCCCTGTGAACCATAATTTTTTAAATTGAAATTTTCTATGTAAAATTCAAAATCATCTCGATGTGGACCTATTAAAGTAGTTTTAAATTTTATTTCTCTTTCAAAATTTTTATTATAGTAATTTTTTAGTTTTTTTCTTATTTCTTCTGAATCATAATTATCAAATTTAATTGAATTTTTATATTTAATATTAAATCCATTTATAGAAGATATATTTTTAAAAATATTTGAACTTATATTATTTAATTGATTTATAAAATTATTTCTATATTGATATATTTGAATAGCCTTTTCTATTAAATAATCAGTTAATATATTGAAATAATTATAATCACTTGTTTTTTCTTCAAAAATCAACTTAATGTAATCATTACGCATTTTTAATATTTTATTGTATTCACCTAATATATTTAAATATTTATTATTAAGTTGACTAAGTTCAGAATTTAAAAAGTGCCTTCTAATATTTGGAGAACCTTTAATTAAATCTAAATCTTCCGGATAAAAAATAATAATATTTAATCTAGAAATATAATCACTTATTTTTTTTATTTCATCATTATCTATTTTTAATTTTTTAGTTTTATTTCCAATAATTATTTTAAAATTATTTTTCATTTTATTTATAAAAATATTTCCTTCTATCTTAGATATATCTTTATTATTCTTAATTAAATTATTGTCAATAAAAGAACGATGAGATTTTGTTAATGCTAAAACATATATACTTTCTAATAAATTTGTCTTTCCTTGAGCATTATTTCCATAAATTATATTTATTCCTTGTTTTAATTTTAAAGTTAAATTATCATAATTTCTAAAATTAACTAAAGAAATATTATCTATATACATTACTCACCTTCTTTTTTGCTATTTAAATGACGAATAAAAAAAAGTTACACTAATTAATACTCCTATACCCAATTACAATTATACCACAAAATAATATAAAAAATAAGCTTTTTTAGCTTATTTTGATTATAATTAAGCAATTTTTCGATCACGCATAATAGATTGTAATCTTGTTGCTCTTAATAACTGATTTTCAAGTGAACCATAAGAAACATTTAAGTTTAATTCTTGTCCGTTTTTAAATAAAATTTTTGTTTTTAAACCATTTTTTTCTAACTTATCCACATGTTTTAAAGAAATCCAATGACAATCCTCTACTCTTGGTGATGCAGTTGGAAAAAATATTATTTCATTTGACTCTTCTACAACAATTGGTGATTTATAATTAATTCCTAATAAACTTTTTGTTCCTTCATGTCTACCCATATATGAACTTCCAAAAAAACGACAACTATCATCAATAATCATTGAAGAATTTTTATTTATATTTATTGTGTTTTCTTCTTCTAAAACTTTCGAATTATTATTATTAATTGGAACGATTGCTATTGTTTCTTTGTTTATTTCATAACTATTTAGCATTTTTTTCACCTCCTCTATATACATTTTTCGATATTACAACCGAAAACACCTGCTAATATATATATCAAATTAGTCGAAATTTGTTTATTTATGTCGATTTTAATAAAAATATAAAAAAAAGAATTAATTTTTATTTAATTCTTTCAATTATTTATAATTTTTTTATATTTTTTTGGGTTAATAAATTATTTATACTTTTATTAAGTTCTATAATTGCTAAATATTCTGCCGAGTTTTCTTCTATATCATCGAAATATTTTTCCACAATAGTATCACTTAATTTAACACTAGAATTATGTGCTAAATTTTCATTTTCTATAGAGCCATTAATTTTGACACTAATTCTTTTATTCATAAGAAAAATTAAATATTGATCATGGTGGAATTCTTTGCCTTTATATAAAATACTATCTTCATCAAGCATTATTAATTCACCTGAATCATCACTATACAAATTATATAATGCTTCTAATGATTTTCTTGTCTTTTTTGCTAAATCTAAATTATTATTCATTTTAGTAACCTCCATAAATTTACACAATTATTATACAATCAAAGAACTTATTTTTAATAAGTTCTTATAGGTAATATTAATTGAATTAAATCTTCATTTTCTATATTTTTTATAATAATTGGTTTTATTTCACTATTAAAGAATATTTCTATATCTTCTGTTTCGAAAGTTTTTAAAGCTTCCATCATATATTTAGAACTAAATGCTATTTTAATTTCTTTTTCATTACTTTTTTCTACTTTCATATTTTCTTCTACATAACCTATTTCTGGAATATTTGAAGATAATGTTATATTATTGTTTTCACTTTCTAATTTAATAGTATTTTTATCCGCTTCATTTGTTAATAATGATGCTCTATCTATTGAATTATAAAATTCTTGTAAATTTACTTTCATCGATAATTCAAATTCATTAGGTATTAATTTAGATGTATCAGGATATGTACCATTTATTAAACGTGACATCATTATAATAGAATTAAATTTAAATATTACTTTATTATTGAATATATGTAATTCTATATCATCATCCTCTTCATTTAATAATTTAATTAATTCAATTAAATTTTTAGTTGGAATAATAATATTAATATCTTCTGCTACACTTTCTTTTAAAGTAATTGTTTTCTTTGATAAACGATATGAATCTGTTGCAGTACATTCTAATATATTTTCTTTTATAGTAAAATTAATTCCAGTTAATATTGGTCTAGATTCTTGAGTTGAAGTAGCAAAACTAGTTTGTCTTATTATATTTTTAAATACCTTCTTATTTATAAATACAGGATGTTTGGTTTCTGTTAAGTCAATTGTTGGAAATTCACTTGCTATATTACAATTTAAGTTAAATGATGAATTATCAGTAGTTATAAAAATTTTATTATCTATTACCTCTTCTATATTAATAACAGTATTAGGTAATTTTTTTACTATATCATATATATATCTACCAGATACTACTATTTCACCACATTTTTCTATTTTTTCTATTTCAGATTTATCAATAAATGTCTTTATAGCTACATCATTATCTGTACTTAGTAAAAATAATCCTTCATTTGTTAATTCAAATTTTATACAATTTAATACTGGAATAATATTTTTACTTGATATTCCTTTTATTACATAATTTAAATGTTCAATTAATATGTTTTGTTTTATTTCTAATTTCATAAAAATTCTCCTATCTATATTATTATTATTTATATGTTATTTTTATTATTAAGGTGGAAAAGGTGGAAAAACTAATTTTTTCTTTATTTATAAGTCAAAAATTAAAAATTTTATTGTGTAAAAAATGTTTATAATTTGTAAATATACACAATTTTACTTTATTTGATTTACAATTTTGTTAATTTCTATTTCTAAGTCTTTATTAGTTTTCAACTGTTTTTTGATTTTATCCACAGAATGCATAACAGTTGTATGATCTTTCCCACCAAATTCAATTCCAATTTTAGGAAGTGATTCCTCTAAATAAATTCTACATATATACATAGCAATTTGTCTTGGTACGGCAATTTTAGCTACTCTTCTTTTGCTTTTTAACTCCTCTACCGTAATATTATAGTTACTTGCAACTAATTGTTGAACTTGATCAACTTTATTTTTTGATATTATACTCTTAACAAAGTAATCTTTTAAGGCTTCAATAGCAAGATCTAAATCGATATTGCTTCCATTCATCATAGCTGCATAGGCTACTACTCTAGTAATAGCTCCTTCAAGTTTTCTAATATCAGTTGTGCAATTACTTGCTATATATTCTTTAACATCTTGCGGAAAAGGATTAGCAAGCATATGACCTTCTAACTTTTTATCTATAATATTCATTCTTAATTCAAAATCGGGTTGAAGTATATTTATTGTAAGACCCCAGTTAAATCTAGTTCTTAGTCTGTCTTCTAGTAGTTTTAAATCATCTGGAGATCTATCGGATGAAATAATTATTTGTTTATTATTTCCATATAAATCATTAAATGTGTTGAAAAATTCTTGTTGAGTTTGATTGGCATTACCTAAATATTGAATATCATCAATTATTAATACATCAATATTACGATATTTATTTTTAAATATTTCAACGCTATCAAAATTATTTCCATCTTTATTTTTTTTATTTATACCAATAAAATCAGATACAAATTTTTCACTAGTAACATATAAAACATTTTTATTACTGTTTTTTACAATATAATTTCCAATAGCATGCATTAGATGTGTTTTACCTAATCCACTATTTCCATATATAAATAATGGATTATACATATATCCTGGATTTTCGGCTACTGCTAAGGCTGTGGCATGTGCAAATTTATTACTCTGCCCTACTATAAAATTATCAAAATTATATTGCGTATTTAGATTTGTTTCATAATTATTATTTGAAGGAACTCCAATATTATCGGTATCTATTTCAATATTGTTTTCAAGTTCTTCTTCTAGATAATATTCAAATTTAAAATTAGATCCACTAACATCCGTAAATATCTCTTCGATTAAATCATTATAGTTTTCTTTTAAGTTTTTTTTATGAATGTGCATTGGAACTATAATTTTTGCAGTATTATCTTCTAATTTAAATAACTTTGTTTCTGAAAACCAAGTTTCATATGCAATTGGAGATAACTCTTCTTTGATTTTACACAAAAAAGAATTCCATAAATTTTTTGTTTCCATACTTCACCCCCAAAGTCTGAATCACTAATACCATTTTACCTTATTTTTCCTAAAAAAAAAAGGACTTTCTTCAAAAAAATGTGGAAAAAAAAGTATCAACATATTTATACACAAGCATTAAGCTATATTTCCCATAAATAAAACTAATTTATTAACAAAATGTGTGGAAAAATTATAAACACAACTATTAATTGTTGATATATTTATAAACATATATGTTGATAAGTATATTTTTTAAAGTTTTTATATAAAATTATATTGTGGAAATGTATGTTAATAAGAAAAAATTAAAAAATTTTATATGTGGAAACAATAATAGTTTGACAAATATAATAAAAATCTATATAATGTTAAAAGCAAATCAATTTATTAGTTCAGGAGGTGGATTATGAAAAGAACTTACCAACCAAATAATAGAAAAAGAAGTAAAAAGCACGGATTTTTCGCTAGAATGAAAACAAACATTATAAGTAGAAGAAGAAAAAAAGGTAGAAAAGTATTATCTCATTAATAACCACTTTATTATAGTGGTTTTTTTACTATAGAGTAGGTGATAAGATGAAAAAAAGAAATATATTGAAGGAAAATAAAGATTTTAATAAAATTATTAAAGAAAATAGAGGATATAAATATAAAGATTTTATAGTTTATGTGGAAAAAAATACTAATGATATTTATCATTTTGGCTTTTCCGTTGGAAAAAAAATAGGAACGGCAGTGACTAGAAATAAAATTAAAAGACAATTAAGAAGTATAATTGATAAAAATGACTATCAAAATAATTTTAATTGTATTATAATAGTAAGGAAAAGTATTTTAAATAAAACTTATCAAGAAATTACAAATCAATTATTTGAAATTGTAGAAAAACAAAAATTAATAAAAAAGGAGAAATAAAATGAAGAAAAAAATATTTAAACTTATGTGTATGTTATTAGTTGTTTTTTCCTTAACAGGATGTACAAAATATATTAATAACGATAAAAATAAAGTAATTAAAAATGAAGCAAATGGTCAAAATGTTGTTAAAAATATATTATGTAAGCCTACTGATAAAAAATTATTATCAATTTATGATGATTATAATAAAAAAGCAAAAAAACAAGATAAGATAAATATAAATGATTTACCAACATGTGAAAATTTAAAAGTAAGCCAAGGAAAATATGAAGGAATATGGACAACTGTATTCGTAAAACCATTAGCTTGGTTTATAATAAAACTAGGTAATTTAGTTAAAAATTATGGATTAGGGTTAATACTTGCAACATTAATAATAAGAGGTGTTGTATATCCATTTACAAAAAAAGCAGCAATGCAATCTGAAATGTTAAAAAAAGCAAAACCAGAGTTAGATAAATTAGAAAAAAAATATAAAGATAAAACTGATCAAGAATCTATGATGAAAAAATCACAAGAAATGTTAATGATTTATAAAAAATATAATATAAATCCAATGTCAGGATGTTTATTTTCACTAATTCAATTACCACTTTTCTTTGCATTTTATGAAGCAATTAGTAGAATACCAGCTTTATTTGAAGAAAACTTTTTAGGATTCCAATTAGGAACAAGTCCAGCAGTTGCTGTTTTCTCACAAGGAAAATATTATTATTTAATATTTATTGTATTAATCTTCTTTGCTACATATTTCTCATTTAAATTAAATAGTGGAGCATCTATGAGTAAAGAACAAGAAAAATCAATGAAAACAATGTCAAACTTTATGGTCGTATTTATGACATTTGTGTCCTTTTCAATATCATCAGGTATAGCTATTTATTGGATTACTTCTAATGTCTTTACAATTGTACAAAATTTAATTGTTAAGAAAGAGAGAAAATAATATGGAATTAAAAAAGTATGAAGGAAAAAATAAGGAAGAAATTTTAAAAAAAATATTAAAAGAATTAAATTGTAATCAAAATGATTTATTTTTAAAATCAGAGTTCATTGAAGGAAAATTATTTAAAAGTTCTAAATATATTGTTTCCGTAGTTACTAAAAAAGAAATAATAGAATATATAAGTGAATACATTCAAAACTTATCTAGATGTATGAAAATAAATATAGAATCAGAAATATTAGAAAGTGAAGATATTTTTAAAGTAACTCTTGTCTCAGATCAAAATGCCATATTAATAGGAAAAGAAGGAAGAACATTAAATTCAATTCAATTATTACTAAAACAATCAATTAAAAATAAAATTGGTTTAAGTTTAAAAATAAATGTTGATGTTGCAAATTATAAAGTAAAAAAACTAAAAAATATTGAATATCAAGTAAAAAAGATTATTAAAGAAGTACAAAGTACTAAAATAACAGCTGCACTAGACCCAATGAATTCTTATGAAAGACGTTTTGTTCATAATTTAGTTAGTGAATATAAAAATTTAACTACTGAAAGTATTGGAGAAGGAAGAGATAGAAGAGTAACAATAAAATATAAAGAAAATTAATACACATTTGTGTATTTTTTTTAAATTTAGTTGACGAATAAAAAAAATAAAGATAAACTTTAAACAGGTGATTAAATGACTTTAGAAGAAAAAGAAGAATATTACAGTATAATATATGAAATTTTAGAAAATGATGAATTTCAAAAAAGAAAACAATATAAACATCATGGAAATATTTCTGTTTATGAACATTCACTAGCAGTATCAAAATATGCATATATAGTTGCAAAAAGACTAGGATATGATTATAAAAGTGCTGCGATAGGTGGTTTACTTCATGATTTTTATTACAAACCATGGCAAGAAAATATAGAAAAAGTTCCATTGTTAAAAAAACATGGATTTGTTCATGCAAGGGAAGCATTAGAAAATAGCAAAAATATTTTTCCACATTTAATAAATAAAAAAGTTGCTAATATCATTGAAAGACATATGTTCCCATTAAATAAAATTCCACCTCGTTATGCAGAATCTTGGATTGTTAATTTATGTGATAAATATGTTTCTTTAGAAGTAATAAAAGAACCAACAAAAATTCCAATGTTATTAGGAATAAAAAAGGGGGTATAAAATGGAAGACACAATTGTAGCAATATCGACATCTCAAGGAATAGGTGCAATATCTATAATAAGATTGAGTGGTAAAGAAAGTATAGAAATAGTCAATAAAATAGTTAAAAATAAAAATTTAAACAAATTAAATAGTCATACAATTAATTATAATCATGTTGTAAATAATGATGAAATAATAGATGAAGTTTTAATATCTATTATGAAAGCACCAAGATCATTTACAACTGAAGATGTAGTTGAAATTAACTGTCATGGTGGAATAGCAACAACAAATAAAATATTAGAATTATTATTATTAAATGGGTGTAGATTAGCTGAACCTGGGGAATTTACAAAAAGAGCTTTTTTAAATGGTAGAATAGATTTATTAGAAGCAGAAAGTGTTATGGATATAATTAATTCTAAAACAGAAAATTCACTTAAATTAGCAATAAATCAATTAAATGGTAGCACCTCAAATTTAATAAGAAATTTAAGACAAGATTTACTTGAAATATTAGCTAATATAGCTGTTAATATTGATTATCCAGAGTATGAAGATATTGAAGAAGTAACAAATCAAAAATTAGAAAAAGAAATAATTAAAATAAAACAAAAGGTTAATCAAATATTAAATGATAGTAAAAATAGTAAGATAATAAAAGAAGGAATAGATGTAGCCATTATAGGAAAACCAAATGTAGGAAAAAGTAGTCTTTTGAATAAATTATTAGATGAAGATAAAGCTATTGTAACTGATATAGCTGGAACAACAAGAGATATAGTTGAGGGAAAAATTAATTTAAATGGTTTTATTTTAAACATAATAGATACAGCTGGAATTAGAAAAACAACTGATAAAGTAGAGCAAATAGGGGTAGATAAAAGTAAAAATTTAATAGATAGAGCAGATTTAATTTTATTTTTATTAGATAATAATACTTTATTAAATAACGAAGAAAAAGAATTGTTAGAAACAATTCAAAATAAAAAACATATAATTATTGTAAATAAAACGGATTTAGAAACAAAAATAGATTTAAAAGATGAAAATTATATTAGAATGAGTACTATAAATAATATAGGTATAAAAGAATTGAAAGAAAGAATTATCAAATTGTTTGAACTTGATAAAATAGAACAAAGTGACATGACTTATTTAACAAATGCTAGAAGTATTGCTTTATTAAAACAAGTAAAAGAAAAAATAGAAGAAATTGAAAATAGTATCAATATGAATATACCAATAAGTATTATTGAAATAGATTTGAGAAATGTATGGGAAATATTAGGAAAAATAATAGGTGAACATTATGAAGATGAATTAATAGATCAATTATTTACTCAATTTTGTTTAGGAAAGTAATTTTTACTTTCTTTTTAATTTATAAATTTTTGTATCAAGTTTATAATTATTTTCATTATTTAAAATGAAAGTTTTAATATGATCGTTGTATAAAATTTGATTATTTGCTTTTAAAGAATCAAAATCATATGCCAAACTATCAAGAATATTTCTAATATTACCTTTATAAATAATAGGAATTGGTTTTATTATATAATTACCATTATCGTTTTTTTCTATAAGATATCTTGGTTGCTCATTTGGAATAATAATTTTTAAATCTGAAAGTAACAAAGCATTAATTTTATTTTTCATAAAAATTCTCCTTTTTGTTTTATTATATGAAAGAAGAAATAAAAAAATGAAATCATATTGTTTTATATTTTAATAAATAGTATAATATATTGAGTTTAAGGAAGTGATATTTTGGAATATGAAATAATTGTTGTTGGAGGTGGACATGCTGGATGTGAAGCCTCTCTTGCAGCTGCTAGAAAAAATCATAAAACTTTATTAGTAACGGGAAATATTAAAAATATAGCTGATATGCCATGTAATCCATCAATTGGAGGATCAGCTAAAGGAATTGTAGTAAGAGAAATTGATGCCTTAGGTGGAGAAATGGGAAAAAATGCAGATAAATCACTACTACAAATTAAGATGCTAAATAATAAAAAAGGTCCAGCAATTCAAGCTTTAAGAGCTCAAGCAGATAAAATTACTTATCCAAAAAATATGTTAAAAACTCTAAATAATACTCCAAATTTAACAATAAAAGAAGCAATTGTTGAAAATTTAATTGTTGAAGATAATAAAATCAAAGGAATTATTTTGGAAGATGGAACAACTATTTTTGCGAAAGCTGTTATATTAACAACAGGTACATATTTAAAAGCAGATATTTTAGTTGGTGATACTCGTAGACGTGAAGGTCCACATGGTGAAAAACCAAGTAATTATTTAAGTGAAAATTTAAAAAAGTTAGGCTTTAAAATTAAAAGGTTAAAAACAGGAACACCTCCTCGACTTGAAAAAAGTACAATAAATTTTGAAAAATTAAGAGTAGAAAATGGTGATAAGGAACCATTAACTTTTAGTTTTGACAATGAACCAATTTATGATGTTAATAACCAAATTCCATGTCATTTAATTTATACTAATAAAAAGACACATGAAATTATAAAACAAAATTTATCTAAATCGAGTATGTATGGAGGACTTGATGATATAGAAGGTATTGGTCCTAGATATTGTCCATCAATTGAAGATAAAATAGTTAGATTTAGTGATAAAGAACGTCATCAGTTATTTTTAGAGCCAGAAAGTATTTATTATGATGATATGTATTTACAAGGATTTTCAACAAGTATGCCTTATGATATTCAAGAACAAATGGTTCACAGTTTAGAAGGATTAGAAAATGCTAAAATCTTAAAATATGCATATGCTATTGAATATGATGCTATTTATCCAAATCAATTAAAACAATCACTAGAAACAAGAATTATTGAAAATTTGTATACAGCTGGTCAAATAAACGGAACAAGTGGATATGAAGAAGCTGCATGTCAGGGTTTAATAGCAGGAATAAATGCAGCATTAAAATTAGAAAATAAAGAACCATTAATTTTAAAAAGAAATGAAGCATACATTGGTGTTTTAATAGATGATTTAATTACAAAAGGGATTAGAGATCCATATCGTTTATTAACTTCAAGAGCAGAGTATAGATTACTTTTAAGACACGATAATGCTGATTTAAGACTTAGAAAATATGGATATGAAGTAGGATTAATAAGCAAAGAAAAATATGATAAATTAATTCAAAAAGAAAATAACATTAATGAGATTATTGAATTACTTAAAAATAATAAAATAACTCCTAAAAAAGAAATTAATGATTATCTTGTTAAAAATAATAGTACACCTATTAAAGATGGAATTAGTTTATTTCAATTACTAAAAAGACCAGAAATAAAAATAAATAATATTAAAGAATTTATTGAATTAAAAAAATATACAAAAGAAGAATTAGAACAAGTAGAAATTATAATAAAATATGAAGGATATATAGAAAAAGCAAATAGAGAAGCAAAAAAAATGTTAGAATTGGAAGAAAAAAAGATTCCTGAAGATATAGATTATGATAAAATCAAAAATATAGCAAGTGAAGCTCGTCAAAAATTAAAGGAAGTAAAGCCTACTTCTATAGGACAAGCAATTAGAATAAGCGGTGTTAATCCTGCTGATATATCTATAATGATGGTTTATTTAAAGAAAGAATATTATAATGACAGAAAAAGAATTAGTAACTAAATTAAAAGAACTTAATATAGACATAACACAAGAAAAATTAGACCAATTAAATAGATATTATGAGTTATTAATAGAATGGAATCAAAAAATAAACCTAACTTCCATTACAAAAAAAGAAGATGTGTATTTAAAACATTTTTATGATAGTGCAACCATAGCAAAAATAATAAATTTAAATGAGTATAAAACTTTATGTGATATAGGAAGTGGAGCAGGTTTTCCAGGTATTGTGTTAAAAATCTTATATCCTAATTTAAAGATAACATTAGTTGATTCATTAAATAAAAGAATAATATTTTTAAATAAAGTTATAGAAGAATTAGATTTAAAAAATATAGAAGCAATTCATACAAGAGTAGAAGAATATGCAAAGAAAAATATTGAAAAATATGAAATAGTAACAGCACGTGCTGTAGCACATTTAAGTATTTTATTAGAATATGGACTACCTATGTTAAAAAATAATTATTATTTTATAGCTATGAAAGGAAATTTAGAAGTTGAAATAAAGGAAAGTAATAAAGCTTTAGAAATATTAAATAGTAAGATTGAAAAAATAGAAGAATTTAAATTACCACTTGAAAATAGTAATAGAACTTTAATTAAAATCAAAAAAATAAAATCTTGTCCTAAAAAATATCCTAGAAAATATAGTGAAATAAAGAAACAAAAATTATAGTTTCTTTTTTTATTTTAAGTATTTCCCAAAAAAATCTTGTAATATTTCCCAAACTATAGTATCATATAGAAGAAGAATAAAGAGGTGAATATTATGAATATGGAAAAAGAGGTTTTAATTCTTAATATAGATGATGTTTTACCAAACAGATTTCAACCAAGAATCAAATTTAAAGAAGAAAATATAAATGAATTAGCTGAATCAATAAAGGAACATGGTGTAATTCAACCAATTGTTGTAAGAAAAATTAGTGATAAGTATGAAATAATAGCTGGAGAAAGAAGATATAAAGCTAGTATTTTAGCTGGTAAAACAACAATTCCAGCCATTGTAACTGATTTAGATGATAAAAATAGTGCAGAAGTAGCTTTGATTGAAAATGTTCAAAGACAAAATTTAACTCCAATTGAAGAAGCAATATCATATAAAAAAATATTGGATATGGGTTATATAAATCAAACAGATTTAGCTGAAAAATTAGGTAAAACACAATCAACAATAGCAAATAAGCTAAGATTATTAAATTTAGATGAAGAAGTTCAAGAGGCATTGTTAAATGAAAAAATTTCAGAAAGACATGCTAGATCATTGTTAAAATTAGATAAAAACAAACAGGTTGAAATGTTAAATAGAATTATTAGTGAAAGAATGACCGTAAGAAAAACAGACGAAGAAATTAATAAAATATTAAATAATAATTCAGAAGAAAAACAAGAAGTAAATATTCCATCTCTTAATAAGGTAGATGAAAATAATTCAGAAATAGAAGTATTAAACTTCAATTTAGATGAACAAAAATCATCTAAAGAAAATGAATTAGAAAAAACTATGGAAATTCCACCAATAACAGAAAAAGAGGTAAATAATATAATGAATGAAAATCAAAATATTAATTCAATACCAGAATTAAATAATCAAGTACAAGATAATAATTTCAACACTGAAAATGTTTTAAACAATCAAGTACAAAATAATAATATAAATAATGAAAATACCTTAAATAACCAAAATAGCAATATAAATGAAATACCAAGTGTAAATTCATTTAACGCTCAAGAGATACCATTTGAGAACCAAAATAATACATTTAATAATAATACAATAAATGTGCCAAATTTAAATCAACAAAATTTAAATAATAATCAAATAGAAGTACCAAATGTAATACAACAAGAGTCTAATAACAATGTATCTGAAATTTCAGATAATGTATCACAAAATTTAAATAATACTGAAAATCAATTTAATATACCATCAGAGCCTATAATTGAACCAGAAACAAATCAAGATTCAAGTTTTAATGTTCAAAATAATAACTTTAATTTTAGTCAACAATTAGATGTAACACCATCAGAGGATGATAATATTTCACCAGTTACTCCAGTTGAAGAAGTTAATGTAGGTCAAAATCCAATTGATATAGCTAGTTTACCTTCAAATAATCAACAAGAAAGTCCAGCACCAGTAGAAATAAATCCAATGATGGAACAACCAGAAAGTAATGATTCAAATCCATCAGGCGGTGGTAAGTTCTTTAATATGTTTAATATGAATAACCAAAATTATGTAGATGATATTGAAAATAAAGAAGTAAATATGAATTTTGAGGAACAAAATCAGCCAGCTGCAAACCCTTTTAATTTTAACTTTGATCCTATTAATCAACCATCATCTCAAACTAATGAATCAACAGTAAATTCTTCAAATCAACCACAGTCTAATATAGCTACACCAGATATATTTAGTAATACAGGAATTAGTAATAATATGGATAATTCTGTTCAACAAACATCTAATATAAATGAAAGTAATAATATGAATTTACAAAATAATCAAATAGAAAATTCAGATAATGAAGATCCATTTCAAAATAAATTAAATCCATATACATTAAATGATGATGAACAATTTACAAATCCTGCAGAAATGCAAAATAAAATGCAACCAGAAGTAACAAATCAGGAGTTTGTGCAACAGCCTAATGTTCGACCATCATTAAACCAAAACCAATCAATAAATGTTCCGCAAGAAAAATTTGTCACTGGAAATTTAAGAACTGCAATCAATACAATTAGAGAATGTGCAGACACAATTGAAAAATATGGTTTTAATATTGAAACCGAAGAATTAGATTTTGAAGATAGTTATCAAGTAACATTTAAAATAGCAAAAAAATAAATATTTATTAATGAAAGGATTGTGATCTTTATTTAAAAAACAATCCTTTTAATTTTTTTTATAAATTATATTGATAGTATAGATGTTTATTTAGAATTTGTTTATGATCTAATAAAAAATATATAGAATTAATAATACATCTAGATTTTATTATAAAATAATGATAGAAACAATTATTTTATTTTCTTGTTTTATTATAAATTAAATGTTAAAATAGTATGGCAAATCAGGAAGTGATATTAATGCAAAAAGAAAGTAATTTGAAAAAATTATCAGTTTATTTTAAAGAATATAAAAAATTATATATTATACTATTTATTGCACTTTTAATTAGTGAAGCAGGTGTAATATTTTATGGTGGTTTAATAGGAAAAGCAACTCAAGAATTAATAAATAAAAATATTAAAACCGCAATAATACTTTTAATTATATATGGAATTATTAGTTTAATAAATAATATTATATATAGACTTGTAAATTATGTATCAAATAAAATACAAATTAAAATATCTAGAAAAATAGGATTTGATACATATATTAAATCAATGAAATTACCTGCATATGCATATGAAGATATGTCATCTGGTGAAATAATAAACAGAATAAATAATGATACGGAAACAATAGTAGGTAAGATAGATGAATTAATGAGCATATTATCATATTTTGTAATGGCTATAGTCTTATTAATATATATATTTTTTAATTCTTGGATAATAGGATTAGAAATAATTATTTTTTTTATTTTGTTTTATTTTATAAGTAAATATTATCAAAAAAAATTAAAATATGTTAAAAAACAAAAAAAACAAATATTAGATAATTATACATCTATAACAAATGAATCAATAAGAGGTTTTAGAGAAATAAAGACTTTAGGTATTACAAATACACTAAAAAATGATATTAAAAATATAATACGAAAATTATTAGATAAATCAATTATAGAAACGAAAGAAAATAATAAATATACATTTATATCTACATTATTTAGATCAATTTTAGAAATAATAGTATTTATTACATGTGCTATTTTAATTAAATATAATAAAACAACAATATCATTTTTAATAGCCATGACATATTATATATATCAATATACATATATAGTGCAAGCTGTAACTGATTTTTCAAAAGGATATCAAGATTTAGAAGTATCTTTAACGCGTATAAATGAAATTTTGTTTAATAAAAAATATGAAGATGTAAAATACGGTAATAAGAATCTTATTAATACTGAAGGTATATTAGAATTTAAAAATGTAACATTTAATTATCCAAATGAAGGTGAAATATTAAAAAATTTTAATGTAAAATTTGAAAAAAATAAAAAAATAGCTATAGTTGGACCATCAGGTGAGGGAAAAACAACGTTATTTAATTTGATAACTAGAATATTTGATCCTACTTTAGGTAAAATCACTTTAGATGGTATTGATATTAAAGAATTAACAGAAGAATCTTTAAGAAAAAATATTTCAATTATTAGACAGGAACCATTTTTATTTAATAGAACAATATATGAAAATTTTAAACTAGTAGATCCTAAAATAGAAATAGAGACTATAAGAAAATACTGTAAATTGGCTTTTATAGATGATTATATTATGTCTTTACCACAACAATATAATACAGTTTTAGGAGAAAATGGAATAAATCTATCAGGAGGTCAAAAGCAAAGAATAGCTATTGCTAGAAGTTTATTAAAAGATTCAAAAATAATATTGTTTGATGAAGCAACAAGTGCTCTTGACAATAAATCCCAAGATTATATAAAAAAATCAATAGATAAATTAGTTAAAAATCATACTGTATTGATAATAGCTCATAGATTATCAACAATCATTGATTCAGATATAATATATGTAATGAAAAAAGGAAAAATAATTGCAAAAGGTAACCATAACGAATTAATAGAAAATTGTGATTTTTATAAAAGTTTATACTCTTCTTCAAATTAAAAAACATAAAAATCGATATTAAAATATATTATTGAAAATATAATAAAAATTTCTATTCAATAATTAGATAATAAAGGAGAAAAAAATGAAAAAAAATAAAAAAGCAATATTTGAATTAAAATCGAAATATACACCTAGTGGAGATCAACCACAAGCAATAGAAGAGTTAGTTAATGGCCTAGAAAAAGGTGAAAAATACCAAGTATTACTTGGAGCAACAGGAACCGGAAAAACTTTTACAATTGCAAACGTAATTGAAAAAGTAAATAAACCAACCCTAGTTTTAGCTCACAATAAAACACTTGCAGGACAATTATATTCTGAATTAAAAGAACTTTTTCCACAAAATAAAGTTTGCTTTTTTATTTCATACTTCGATTATTATCAACCAGAAGCATATATTGCTAAAACAGATACATATATTGAAAAAGACTCATCAATAAATGATGAAATAGATGAATTAAGACATGATGCAACAAGTGCTTTGTTAAATCGTGAAGATGTAATAGTTGTTGCATCAGTATCATGTATATATGGAATAGGTGAAATAGAAGAATATCGCAAAAAAATGTTAACCTTATCAGAAGGAGATACCTATGATAGAGATGAAGTAATATACAAATTAATTGAAATGTTATATGAAAGAAATAATATAGATTTAAAAAGAGGAACATTTAGAGCTCATGGAGATGTATTGGAAATAATTCCTGCTGGAGTTCATGATAAAGGAATAAGAATAGAATTTTTTGGAGATGAGGTAGAAAAAATAAGTGAATTTGATACCTTAACTGGAGCAATATTAAAAAATAAAAAAACAGTTTCAATTTTTCCTGCAAGTCATTTTGTGACAAGTGATGAAAAATTAAAAAAAGCAATCAAAAATATAGAAATAGAACTAAATGAACAACTAGAAAAATTTAAAAGTGAAAATAAATTACTTGAATATCAAAGATTAATGGAAAGAACAAATTATGATTTAGAAATGTTGGAAGAAACAGGATTTTGTCGTGGAATTGAAAACTATTCTCGTCAACTTGCTTTAAAAGAAAAAGGGGCTACCCCAACCACATTAATCGATTTTTTTGGAGACGACTTTTTAATGGTAATAGATGAATCACATGTTACTATTCCACAAATAAGAGGAATGTATAATGGAGATCATGCTAGAAAAAAAATGCTAGTTGACTATGGATTTAGATTACCAAGTGCGATGGATAATAGACCATTAAAATTTGATGAATTTGAACAAAAAATAAATCAAGTTATTTGTGTATCAGCAACTCCTGGAGACTATGAACTTGAAAAAACAAATCAAAAATTTATTGAACAAATAATAAGACCAACCGGGTTATTAGATCCTATAATAGAAGTAAGACCAACAAAAAATCAAATTGACAACTTAGTTGAAGAAATAGAAAGCCATAAACAGAAAAATGAAAGAGTTTTAATAACAACTTTAACAATTAGAATGGCAGAAGAATTAACGCAATATTTGAAAAAAATCGATATTAAAGTTGCTTATCTTCATAGTGAAATTAAAACATTAGAAAGACTAAAAATAATAAGAAATTTAAGAATTGGTACATATGATGTATTAGTTGGAATAAATTTATTAAGAGAAGGATTAGACATACCAGAAGTAAGTTTAGTAGCTATAATGGATGCTGATAAACAGGGATTTTTAAGAAGTGATAGAAGTTTAATTCAAACGATTGGACGAGCTGCTAGAAATGCTAATGGAAAAGTAATAATGTATGCAGATGAAATAAGTAATTCTATGGAAATAGCAATTGAAGAAACAAAAAGGCGTCGAAAAATTCAAATGGAATATAATAAAAAGCACAATATAACTCCAACTACTATCAAAAAAGAAATTCCAGATATTGTAAAAAATGAGGAAAAAGTTGAAAAACCAAAAACAAAAATGACAAAGAAAGAAAAACAAAACTACCTTGCTAATATCGAAAAAGAAATGAAAGAAGCAGCTAAAAATTTAGACTTTGAAAGGGCAATGGAATTAAGAGATATTTTATTTGAAATAGAAAGTGAATAAATGCTAAATTTGTCAGATAAATTTAAAAATTAAATTAATAAACTATGATATAATTAGTAAAAGGAGAGAAAATCATGAATATAACACTTGTTGATTCAAAAAAACATAAACGAATAAACAAATTTATAGAATGGATAATATATATGATTGGTTATGCGCTTATACTTATATCAATGTCAGTAATTTTTAAAAATACAATTCAAATTGATAATAAATATTATGGGATATATGCACTAATAGCTTCTATAATAATTTATATATTAAATAAAACAATAAAACCTTTAATAGTAACATTGACAATCCCCATAACAGCTATAAGCTTAGGAATTTTTTATCCTTTTATAAATGTATTTATACTAAAAATAGTTGATTTTATAATGGGAAAACATTTTTCTATACATGGAATATTCATGAGCTTTTTGGTAGCAATTTTAATTTCACTTATGAATATAATGATGGATAAATTAGTTTTAGAACCATTATTAGGAAAGGAGTAAACAATGAATCCTATCTTTATAACTATTGGAAATATCCAAATATATTGGTATTCAGTAATCTTATTTGTAGCTTTTGCCTTAGGAGCAATCCTAGCTTTAAAAGAAGCAAAAAAATATGATATATCAACTGATTTTATATATAATTTGTTTTTTTACTTAGTACCTACTGTTTTAATAGGTGCTAGAATTTACTACGTAATATTTAATTTAGATTATTATTCAAATAATATATTAAGTATATTTAAAGTATGGGAAGGTGGTCTTGCTATTCATGGAGGAATAATAGCAGGAATCATTTTTGTTCTATATTATACAAAAAAACATAAAATAAATACATTAAAAATAATTGACATTTTAGTTGTGAGTTTGGTATTAGGTCAAGCAATTGGAAGATGGGGAAATTTTTTCAATGGAGAAGCTCATGGACCGATAACATCCTTATCAATTCTGCGTCATCAACATCTTCCACAGTTTATAATTAATGGAATGTATATTGATGGAAATTATTATATACCAACCTTTCTTTATGAATCTTTATGGTGTTTATTTGGATTTATTATTTTAATATTAATTAGAAATAAAACAAAGGTAAAATTAGGTCAAATAACAAGTATTTATATGATTTGGTATGGAATTATTCGTTTCATAATAGAATCAATGCGAACTGATAGTTTAATGTTTGGAAATATAAAAATGGCTCAACTTATTTCAATATTAATGATTTTAATTGGAATATTTACTTTTTTCAAATTTAAAAATAACATAGAATATAAAAGTAAGGGGAAAGAAAATGAAAGAAACATTTGATTGTATCATTATAGGAGCTGGAGTAGCAGGAACAACCTCTTCTATTTATTTAAAAAGATGGAATTTTAATATATTACTTTTAGAAAAAAATATGCCTGGTGGAATTATTAGTAATACATCAATTATAGAAAATTATCCAGGAATAAAAAAAATAGATGGTTCAACTTTTGCTATGAATTTATATGAACAAATAAAAGAATTAGATATCAATTATAAATATGGGAACGCATCAGAAATTACACAAAAAAATAACTTATTTATAGTAAATACTGATTTAGGAAATTATCAAACAAAATCAATTATAATTGCAACCGGACGTACCCCTAGAAAATTAAACTTAGAAAATGAAGATAAATTAATAGGAAATGGCATTAGTTATTGTGCTACATGTGATGGATTACTTTATAAAGACAAAGAAGTATGTGTTGTAGGTGGCGGAAATAGTGCTCTAGAAGAAAGTTTATATTTATCAAAAATATGTAAAAAGATAACAATAATAAATAGAAGCTCCAAATTGAGAGCCGATGAAATTTTAATTGAAAAAGTAAAAAATACAGCAAATATAGAAGTAATGTACAATTCAAATATTATAAAATTGAAAGAAAAACAAAATAAATTAACTAATATTATAATAAAAAAAGAAAATGAAACTAAAGAACTTTTATGTCATGGCTTATTTATCTACATTGGATTTGAACCTATAATACCTAATGTACCTAATTTAAAATTAAATGATAATTATATAGTCGTTGATGAAAAAATGCAAACAAATATAGATAATATATGTGCATGTGGAGATATAATAAAAAAAGATTTGTACCAAATAATAACAGCAGCTGGTGAAGGAGCTACAGCTGCAAATACAATAAAAAATAATCTAAATAAAGACTAAAAGTCTTTTTTATTTTCAAAAAAATAAAAATATAGTATAATATATTAGGTGATTAATCATGAATAAAAAAGTTGTTGTTTTAGGTGGTGGAACAGGAATGTCCACATTATTAAAAGGACTTAAACAATTTCCAATAGATATAACTGCAATTGTATCAGTATGTGATGATGGAAAAAGTACTGGTAGATTAAGAGAAGAATTTAATACTCCAGCAGTAGGTGATATTAGAAAAGTAATAGTTTCACTTGCCGAAAAAGATTCTGTTTTTGGTGATGTTATAAATTATCGTTTTCAAACTACAAGTGATTTAAATGGCCATACAGTAGGAAATCTTATTCTAACTGCTTTATCGGAAATAACAGGAAATTTATCTGATGCAATAGAATCAATTAGTAAAATTTTAAAATTAAAAGGATGTGTTTTACCTTTAACAGAAGATTGTGTTACTTTGATGGGAAAAATGGAAGATGGAGAAATAATTGAAGGGGAACATAATATTACAGAATGCCCTAAGAAAATAAAAGAAGTTTATTATAAAGAGGAACCAGTAGTATGTGAGGCATCATTGAAGGCAATAAGAGAAGCAGATTTAATAATCTTAAGTATGGGAAGTTTATATACAAGTATTTTACCAAATTTACTATGTCACGACATTTTAAAAGAATTAGAAAAAAGTAATTCTAAAATAATGTATGTAAGTAATATGATGACTCAACCTGGCGAAACAGATAATTATAAAGTTAGTGATCATTTAAAAATTTTAAATAAATATTTAAAAAACAGAAAAGTAGATGTTGTAATAGCTAATAATAGTATTATAGATAAAAATATATTAAAAAAATATGAAACTCTAGAACAAAAAGATCAAGTAATTTTAGATGAAGAAAATATTGATATAGAAATAATTCAAAATGATTATGTAAATATTCAGGATGAAGTAATACGTCATAAAGTAGATAAATTAGCACTTGATATATATGCATATTTAATAAGATAGGAATGATATAATGTCTTACACAAGTATTGTTAAAAATGAAGTTAGTAAATTAGATATGGTAGAAACAGAAAACATATCCGAGTTATCAGCAATAATTAGAAATATTGGACAAATTGGGGAAAATATCAAAATAAGTAGCGAAAATGCAAGCGTATCGCGAAGGATATTCACATTGATAAAAAAAATATATCATTTTAATCCAAAAATAGTAGTAAGACGTGGATACAATTTTAATAAAAATTACATATATATAATTGAAATAAATCAAAAAATAGATTTAATTAAACGAGATTTGTCGCTTGATCAAGAAATTCCAAAAGAATATATATATGCTGATGAATTTTTAATAAGGGCATATCTTAGAGGATTATTTTTAAGTTCTGGTAGTATAAATGATCCAAAAAAATCTCAATATCATTTAGAATTTATCGTAGATAATTTAAATTACGCTAAATTCATATCAAAATTACTTAATAAATTTAATTTAAAAAGCAAATATTTAAAACGTGAAAATAAATATATGGTATACATAAAGGAAGCAGAAAAAATAAGTGATTTTTTAAGAATAATGAATGCAACCAACTCTTTATTTTATTACGAAGATATAAGAATTTATCGTGATCACAAAAATATGACAAATCGTCTAAATAATTGTGAGCAAGCAAATATAGATAAGGTAATTGAAACGGCAACAAAACAGATAAAGGAAATAAATAAAATAAAGAAAATAGGTGGATTAGAATTATTAGATGAAAAAACAAAAGAAGTCGCAATATATAGATTAAAATATCCAGATGTATCACTCGTGGAATTAAGTGAAATTATTTCAATTGAAACAGGAAAACAAATTAGTAAATCTGGAATATATCATCGCTTTAATAAAATAAAAGAAATGGCAAAAAAAATAAAGGAGGATTAAAATGTTTTTTAGAAAGAAAAAAGAAAAGACAGTACAAACAGAAGAAGCAAGTGAATACAAGAGAGGATATAATGATGGATATAGTCATGGCTTGTCAAAAACAGAAAGTAATATTTCCGCTTTTTCTAACAATGTAAATTATATCAGGGGTTATGAATACGGTTATCGAGTTGGAACACAAGAAGCAAAATTCAATGAAATGCAAACAAAAAAATTAAACAAATGTGAAAATCATTTTAATATGCCATCTCAAAATAATATAAACGAAAAAGTTAATGCACAAAAAGAATTAAATAACAATATGTTCAATAATTTTTCAAAAAACAAATTTTAATAGGGATTATCTCTATTTTTTTTTAAATAGTTTAGACATCCATTTTATTTTATAGTATAATGTTAAAAGAGGTGGCATATGAAAAATATATTCAATAAAATTACAAAACAAATAGAGGAAAATAAAAATATAATTATCATTGCCCATAAAGGAATGGATTTAGATGCAATAGGTTCTTCCCTTTGTTTATATAAAATAGTTCAAAGTTTTAACAAAAATCCATATATATTTTTAGATGATATAGATAATAATAAAATTATAAAAAAAACAATTGAAAAATTAAATGAGAAAAAAACTAAAATAAAATTTATAATGCAAGAAGATCTTGTAAAATTTAATAGTAAAAATACATTAGTAGCTGTTTTAGACACAAATAAAAAATCCTTACTTGGATATTCTAAAATCGTTGAAGATTTTGATAAAATTATTGTTATTGATCACCATATTAAATCAGATGATCAAATTGAAAATCCTATTTTTAGTTATATTGATAATAGTAAATCAAGTGCAACAGAAATAATGGCTGCATATTTAAAATCACTAAATTTAAAAATAGAACCAATAATAGCTACAATAATGTTAGCAGGAATAGAAGTAGATACAAATGAATTCAATATAAAAACAAGCCCTGAAACATTTAAAACAGCAGCTTATCTTTTAGAATTGGGTGCAAATAACATAGATAAACAAAATTTATTGAAAGAAAATAAAGAAAATTATTGTAAAAGACAGGATTTTATTAAAAAAAGCTATATGATAAATAAAAATATGGCTTTATGTGTTATGGATAAAAATATATATGAAAGATACCAGTTAGCATTAATTTCAGAAGATTTATTACAATTTGACGATGTAGAGGCATCTTTTACCATAGGTTTTATCGATAAAAACATAATAGGTATAAGTGCTAGATCAATTGGTGAAATCGATGTAGAAGCTATAATGAGATCATTAGGTGGAGGTGGGCATCAAACAGATGCAGCTTGTACAATTGAAAGTAAAAAATTAGAAGAAGTAAAACAAAAATTATTACAAAGTATAGAGGTGATAAAATGAAAGTAATTTTTCTAAAAGATTTAAAAGGTCAAGGTAAAAAAAATGAAATCAAAGAAGTGACTGATGGATATGGTCAAAATTTCTTAATAAAAAAGGGATATGCTATTTTAGCTACTCCAGCAAATGTTAAAAAATTAGAACACGATATGTCAGAACAACAGTTAGAAGAAAATTTATATATAAAAGATATGCAATCTTTAAAACAAAAATTAGAAAAAGAAAAATTTATCTTTAAAGCAAAAACTGGAAAACAAGATATGATGTTTGGAACAATATCAGTAAAACAAATAAAAAAAGAATTAGATAATAAAGGATATCAAATAGATAAAAAACAAATTAAACTTGACACTCCAATAACTAGTTTAGGAATTCATAATGTTAAAATTGAATTACATAAAAAAGTAGAAGCAACAATCAAAATTCAAGTAGTAAAGTAAGGTGATAAAATGAAAGAAAGAGTAATGCCACATAACATTGAAGCAGAACAATCAGTTTTAGGATCAATGTTTCTATCAAAGTATGCTCTTCAAAAATGCGTTGAATCATTAGATGCAACACAGTTTTTTTTAGATTCACATAATAAAATATTTAAGGCAATAAGTGAATTATCAGAAAATGGAAAACCAATAGATATTACAACCGTAACAGCTGAACTTGATAAAAAAAAGGAACTAACTCAAGTAGGTGGAGTTGAATATATAGCTGAAATAACAAGTTTAGTTCCATCAGCTGCTAATGTTGATGAATATATAAAAATCGTCTCAGAAAAAGCAACATTAAGAAAATTAATAGATACTGCTTTAGAAATTGAAACAGAAGGATATAATGGAAGGGATTCATTAGGAGATATTCTAGATAAAGCAGAGAAGAAAATTCTTAACGTCGTAAAAACGAGAAAAGGAACAGAATTTAGATCTATTCAAGATGTTTTATATAAAACACAAGCTGACTTGGAAAAATTAGCCCAAAATAAAGGTGAAATAACAGGAATACCAAGTGGGTTTTATGATTTGGATAAAATAACGTCAGGTTTTCATGAAAATGAACTTATAATAATAGCAGCTCGTCCTGCTATGGGGAAAACAGCCTTCGCCCTTAATTTAGCAACAAACATGGCAATAAATAGTAAAAAATCAGTTGCCTTGTTTAATATGGAAATGGGTGCAGAACAATTAGCTACCAGAATGTTATCATCAGTAGGACAAATAGAAGGTTATAAACTTAGAAATGGTCGATTAGAACACAATGATTGGAAAAGAATAAATGAAGCAATAAGTAGACTTGCCGATACCAATATATTTATAGATGATACTCCAGGAATGACAATAGGAGAAATAAGAGCAAAATGTCGTCGTTTGTCAACATCAGAAAAAGGCTTAGATATAGTTATTATTGACTACTTACAATTAATTTCTGGTTCAGCTAAATATGCTGGAAATAGACAACAAGAAATAGCTGAAATTTCAAGATCATTAAAGACACTTGCTATGGAATTAGAAATTCCTATTATAGCTTTAGCACAACTTTCACGTAGTGTTGAAGGGCGTGACGATAAAAGACCAATCCTAAGTGACTTAAGAGAATCAGGATCTATTGAACAAGATGCCGATATTGTAGCATTCCTATATCGTGATGATTATTACAATAAGGAAAGTGCTATTGATGAACACACAAGTCGTAGTGAATTTATCATAGGAAAACATCGTAATGGTCCAACTACAACAATTGATTTATTATTCAAAAGAAATACTAGTACTTTTGTAAATTTCGTTGAAAAAGAAGAAAATTAGGTGATAAGATGAAAAAACTAATATTGATAATATTTATTTTATTTATAACAATAATCACAGTTTATCTTAGTTTTGGATATAGAAGAGATAGTAATCCAAATACTTTTTATAAAGTTTATTTAAATGGGGAAGTATTAGGTACTATTAAATCAAAAAGTGAATTAGAAAAATATATAGATAAAAAAAATGTTAAATATAAAAAACAATATCATACTAAAAAAATATATGCCCCAACGGGATTAAAAATCAGAAAGGTATCCACTTATGATAATAAATTAATTAGTGTTGAAACAATATATCAAAAAATAGCTAAAAAAGCATCATTTACTATATCAGGATATCAATTTAGTATAAAAAAAGAAGATAAAACAAAAGTAATATATGTAACCGATAAGAAAATATTTAAAAAATCATTAGAAAAAACAATAAAAACATTTGTTGGTGAAGATGATTATAGAGCTTATAAAAATAAATCACAAGTTGAAATAGATACAACTGGTAAAAAAATAGAAAATGTATATATTTCTGATAATATAACTATTAAAAAAACAAAAATACCAGTAACAGAAAAAATTTACACGGATGAAGAAGAATTATCAAAATTCCTTTTATTTGGTACTACAGAAGATCAAAGTAAATATATTGTAAAAGAAGGAGATACAATAGAAGAAGTAGCTTTTAATAACCAAATAAGTACTGAAGAATTTTTAATATCAAACCCTAATTTTACAAGCTCAAAAAACTTATTATTTCCAGGTCAAGAAGTAGTTATAGGATTTACTGATCCCCAAGTTTCAGTAGTCGTTGACGAATATGTTGTAGAAGATAAAGAAATAAAATTTCAAACCGATTATCAATATGATGAAAACAGAATTCAAGGGGACGATCAAGTAATTCAAACAGGTGAAAATGGATTAGAAAGAGTTAGTCAAAAAATTCAAATAACGAATGGTCAAATAACATACGTTAATACAGTGGAAAAAGAAGAATTAAAACCAAGTATAAATCAAGTCATTATTTTAGGAGAAAAAATTATACCAAGTGTCGGAACTACTAGCAATTGGCAATTCCCAACAAATAGTGGATATACTATATCATCGGACTATGTATATCGTATTAATCCAGTAACAGGAGGTCGTGAACTTCATGGTGCTATTGATATTTCCGGAACAGGAATGGGTTCACCAATTTATGCTGCAACAAACGGTGTTGTAAGTGAATCAACATCAAGAACACAAGATGGTAATTATGTATGTATAAATCATAATAATGGATACTATACATGTTATGCCCATATGTTGAAGAGAAATGCTACCGTTGGTCAAGTTGTATCAAGAGGACAAGTAATTGGATATGTAGGAAAATCAGGATATGCAACTGGTCCACATTTACACTTTGAAGTATGGGTTGGAGGAAGACCTTGGAATGGAGGACGTAGAATAAATCCATGGACAATGTTAAATCGCTAAGTGCTTGTGTTCTAGCAAGTGGATCTAAAGGAAATTCAACTTTAGTAGAAGGAAATAAAACCAAAATATTAATAGATATTGGTAAGAGTTGTTCTTATATAGTTCAATTGTTAAACCAATTAAGCATAGAACCAAATGAAATAGATGGAATATTAATAACCCATACTCATAATGACCATACAAATGGTTTAAAAGTTTTTGTAAAAAAATATCATCCTAAAGTTTATTTAACTATTAAAATGTATGAGGACTTAAAGGATATGATTTCGATTGATGATTGTTGTTTTATAGATGAACCATTTAGAATAAATGAACTAGAAATAGATTACATAAAAACATCACATGATGTATCAGACTCAAATGGATATATAATAAAAAACAATGATAAATCGTTAGTTTATATAACTGATACAGGTTATATAAATGAAAAAAATACCGAAAAATTAAGAAATCATGATATATACATTATGGAAAGCAATCATGATATTAAAATGCTTATGAGTGGTAAATATCCATATCACTTAAAACAAAGAATTCAAGGAGATAGAGGCCATTTATCTAATGAAGATTCTGCAAAATACTTATCAACTTACATTGGAAATAAAACTAAATATATTGTTTTAGCCCATTTAAGTCAAGATAATAATACAAAAGAATTAGCTTATAAAACTTTATATGATAACTTAGAAAAAAAACATCAAAAAATCCAAAAAATAATAGTAGCAGAACAAGATGAAAAAACGGATTTGATTAAAGTATGATTAAAATAATATGTGTAGGAAAAATAAAAGAAAAATATTTAAAAGATGCCATTGAAGAATATAAAAAAAGAATAACAAAATATTCAAAGATTGAAATAATAGAAGTTCCAGATCAAACAGATAATATATTAACTAAAGAAAAAAATTTGATTTTAAAACATCTAAATCAAAAAGACTATATAATAACACTTGCAATTGAAGGAAAAAGTATAACTTCAACTGAATTCGCAACTAAAATAGATAATATATTTATAACACACCCTAATATAGCTTTTATAATTGGTGGATCATATGGAATACATGAAGATATTAAAAAATTAAGTAATTTTTCTTTATCATTTTCAAAGATGACATTTCCTCATCAACTATTTAGGGTACTATTATTAGAACAAATATATAGATGTTTTAAAATAAATAATAATGAAAGTTATCATAAGTGAATAAAATGATAAAAAGTCATCACTATTAAATAGGAGATGATTTTTTTATGAAAAAAAACATAATAATAATATTAGTAATACTTGGAGTTGTTTTTTTCTCAAAAACAAAGGCTGAAACATTAATAATACCAAAAGAAGCGATAAGACTAAGAGTCGTTGCAAATAGTGATTCAAAATATGATCAACAAATAAAAATGAAAGTAAGTGAACAATTACAACAAGATATTTATAAACTTGTAAAAAATACTAAGAAAGTAGAAGAAGCACGTGAGAAAATAACAAACAATTTAGATAATATAGACAAAAGTATAAAACAGGTGCTAATCAACGAAAATTATCCATTAGATTATAAAATAAATTATGGCGATAACTATTTTCCAGCAAAAGAATATAAAAAAATAAAATATGAAGCAGGATATTATGAATCTGTTTTAGTAACTTTAGGAGAAGGAAAAGGAAAAAATTGGTGGTGTGTTTTATTTCCACCACTATGTTTAATAGAAGCTGAAGAAAGTGATGATGTAGAATATAAATTTTTTGTGAAAGAATTGTTAGATAAATATTTGAAATAAGTATAAAAATAAAACCTTCTAATAAAATGTTATAGGAGGTTTTTTTATGTCAATTATAATGGTAATAGTAATAGCTGTAAGTCTTAGTATGGATGCCTTTTCATTATCACTCGCATATGGAACATTAAATTTAGAAAAAAGTCAAATTCGTCTTCTTTCTTTAATAGTAGGTTTATACCATTTTTTTATGCCTTTGCTTGGAATGTGGGTAGGAACAAAAATTTTAAATTTTCTTCCAATTAATCCAAATACAATTGTTTTCATTGTTTTATTTTTTATTGGAATACAAATGATTTTTGAAACCTTCAAACAAGAAAATAGTGTTTCAATAATGAAATTTAGTGAGTTATTAATGTTCGGCCTTGCTGTAAGTATTGATAGTTTTTCAGTTGGAATAGGGCTTAAAACAATATATGAAAATACCTTTGCAAGTGCTTTAATATTTTCAATATCAAGTGCCTTTTTTACAAGCTTGGGATTATTTCTTGGAAAAAGAATCAATGATAAAATAGGAAAAATATCTACTCTATTTGGAGGATTAGCACTAATAATAATAGGAATAATATATTTAATATAATATTTGCCTTTTTATCTAAAAAATACTATAATGGTATTGGTGATAGATATGATAGTAAACGCAAAAAAAATGTTAGAGGATGCAAAAGTTAATAAATATGCAGTACCTCATTTTAATATTAATAATTTGGAATGGACAAGATATATATTAGAAGAATGTAATAGATTAAAAAGTCCAGTTATTTTAGGTGTAAGTGAAGGAGCAATACGTTATATGGGTGGATATAAAGTAGTTGCTAACCTAGTAAAAAATTTAGATGAAGAATTAAATATTCAAATTCCAGTAGCTATTCATCTAGATCATGGAAGTAGTGTTGAATCATGTAAAAAAGCAGTAGATGCTGGTTTTACTTCAGTAATGATTGATGCATCTAAGTATTCACTTGAAGAAAATATAGACATGACAAAACAAGTAGTTGAATATGCGAGAATAAAAAACATTACAATTGAGGCTGAAATAGGTCATATAGGTGGATCAGAAGATAACATGAGTAGTGAAATTGCATATGCTAAAGTAGATGATGCATTAAGCTTATATAATGAAACAAAAATAGATTTTTTAGCCCCAGCACTTGGTAGTGTTCATGGATTATATAAGGGAGAACCATGCTTAGACTTTGATAAAATGAAAGAAATTAGTGAAAAAACAAATATTCCATTAGTATTACATGGAGGAACAGGAATAGATGATGAAAAATTAAAAAAAGCTATTGCAAGTGGAATATGCAAAGTAAATATAAATACAGAATTGCAAATAGCATGGACTAAAGCTGTTCGTAAATTTTTAAGTGAAGATACAAAAGCATATGACCCTAGAACAGTTATAAAATCTGGAGAACAAAGTATGAAACAAGCAATTGAACATAAAGTAAATGTTTTAGGAAGTATTAATCGTATAAATTAATAATCATCTAGGAGGTATGCATGAAAAAAATTAAAATTGAAGGAAATCATTTATTGGAAGGAACAATAAATATAAGTGGAGCAAAAAATAGTGCAGTCGCACTCATTCCCGCTTCTATATTATCTGATGAAGAAGTACAAATAGACAATATCCCAAATATTTCTGATATTGAAGCCTTAAATGAGATATTAACTTATTTAGGAGCAACTGTAGTTCATAAACAAGGAACAATGATTATAAATCCAACAAAAATAGTTAATAAAGAAATACCTGAATCTATTTCAACTAAACTACGTGCTTCATATTATTTTATGGCAGCTTTACTTGGAAAATATAAAAAAGTTGAAATGTATTTTCCAGGTGGATGTAAAATAGGATCAAGACCAATTGATCAAACTTTAAAGGCTTTTGAACTATTAGGAGCAAAAATTAAAGAAGAAAACAACAAATACACAATTGTAGCTAATAGATTAATAGGAACAAATATTTATTTGGATATGCCAAGTGTCGGGGCTACTATAAATACCATATTAGCATCTGTTAAAGCAGAAGGAAAAACAATAATTGAAAATGCTGCAAAAGAACCAGAAATAGTAAGTGTCGCAACTTTTCTAAATAATATGGGTGCAAAAATAACAGGAGCAGGAACCAGTAAAATAAAAATAGAAGGTGTAAAAAAACTATCAAAAGGATTTACAGAGGTAATTCCAGATCGAATAGAAGCCGGTACTTATTTACTTGCTGGAGCTTTAATTGGTAAAAAAATTACACTTAAAAATTTAATTCCTAAACATATTGAATCTTTGACATCAAAACTAATTGAAATGGGAATAGATTTAGAAATAGGTGCGGATTTTATTACTGTAAGTCAAAATAAAAATTTAAAACCAATTAATATTAAAACATTAGTATATCCTGGTTTTCCAACAGATTTACAACAACCACTAACAGTTTTATTAACTCAATGTAATGGAACATCAATATTACAGGAAACAATATATGAAAATCGTTTTCAAAATGTTCCATATTTAAATGAAATGGGTGCAAAAATAGAAATAGATGAAGATAAAATAAAAATATATGGTCCAACAAAACTAAATGGATGTGAAGTAGTTGCAACCGATCTTAGAGCTGGTGCATGTTTAGTTTTAGCTGGATTAGTCGCTGACAACACAACGATTATTAGTGATGTAGAACATATTCTAAGAGGTTATGAAAATATAGTTGAAAAATTACAAAATGTTGGTGCTAAGATAGAAATAATTGAAATATAATTAAAGTAGAGTTATCTCTACTTTTTTTAGGGGGTTATAATATGAAATTTAAAACAATTTTGGTCATAGCCTTAGTAATTTTAACAGTATTTGTTATTTATTTAACAACAATGGATAGAAATATATATTACCTAGATTTAAATATGGGGAATTATAATTATGAAGAAACAATAGTTAATTTTCTTAAAGATGAAAAAAAATTAGAAAGATATGTGACGGGATATATAGAAAAAGATTATCGTACAACAGATTTGATTAATGATATCAAAAATAATAAAAGTATTAATATAAAAAATAAAAAACAAACAATTAAAAATGCTTTAATTAAAGCTGATTTATTAATATATGTTCCAAGTATAAATGACATTAATTATAAATTAAATACAACCAATCAAAAAGAATTATATAATTATGCAGATGAAATGTTAGAAGATATGGAAGAAGCAATAAAACTAATGAGGCAATACTGTAAAGAAGATATTATTGTAATTGGCCTTGAAAACTCAAATAAAAAAATATTTAACTACATAAACGAAAAATTAGGAGAAATATGTTATGAAAATAAAATATATTTTATAAATCCTTTAAAACTAAATAAAAATGGAAAAAAATATGTAGAAAAAGAAATCAAAAAAATAATAGAAAATAAAATATTAAGTTAATAGCTTGCATTTGTATAAAATACTTGCTATAATATAAAAGCAATAAATTACTATGACTTGAATTAGTCATGGCGGAAGGAGAATGAAGATGAAAAAAGGAATACATCCAAATTATGTAGATACAAAAGTTACATGTGCATGTGGAAATACTTTTACTGTAAAATCTAATAAAGAAGAATTACATTTGGAAACTTGTAATAAATGTCATCCTTTCTATACTGGAGAACAAGGTGCAGTAAAAAGAACTGGACGTGTTGAAAAATTCAATCGTAAATATGGATTTGATCAAAATTCAGAAAAAGAAGACAAATAATTTTATTAATAAAGCTTTAACCAATAGGTTAGAGTTTTTTAGTGCCATTAACCTTTATTCATCAATGACATTATGATATACTTAAATGGTAAAGGAGTATGCTATGAAAAAGAAAAATGTGTTAATACTAGGAGCAGGTCCCGCAGGTCTTACAGCTGCTTATGAATTACTAAATAATGGCGAATATAATGTTACTATTTTAGAAAAAGAAAACCAAATAGGTGGACTATGCAAAACAATCAAGTTTAAAAATACCTTAATTGATTATGGTGTTCATTTTTATAGAATAAGTGAATATAAAAAAGTAAATGATATAGTTTATAATATGTTACCCATAACTGATGAATTTTCAAAAGAATTAACAGAAAAAGAAATAAAAAAATATATAAGAAAAGGTGTAACTAAAGATAATAGCGATGAAGTAATGTTGATAAATAGTAGTTGTTCAAACATTTATTTTGATAAAAAATTCTATGAATATCCTATTAAAATAAACTTTGATACTATTAAAAAAATAGGATTTTTAAACTTAATTAAAATAGGTTTTAGTTATTTAAAAGTATTAATAAAAAAACGAGAAGAAATAAATTTAGAAAACTACTATATAAATCGATACGGTAAAAAATTCTATGAAATGTTCTTTTTAGAATATACGAAAAAAATTTGTGGCGTACATCCAAAAAATATAGATATTGATTGGGGAAAACAAAGGATTAGAGAAACATCATTTATTAATATTTTAAAAGAAAAAATATTTAAAAAAAGAGTTCAAAATGAACCATCATTAATTGATGAATATTATTATCCAAAATATGGATGTGGACAATTTTATGAAAAATTAGCTCAAAATATAATAAATAAAAAAGGTAAAATTTTAACTAATAGTTATGTTAAAAAAATTAAAATGAGTAAAAATAAAATAACAGATGTCATTTATATGGAAAACAAAGAAGAAAAACATATTAAACCAGATTATATAATAAGTAGTATTCCATTAAAAGAATTTCCTACTTTATTAGAAGCAGAAAACTTAAATAATCAAATTTTAGATGATATTAAAAATTTACCATTTAGAGATTTAGTTTTAGTTAACATCCTATTATCAAAAAAAGATTTAGAAGCAAAAATGAATTATAATATAGTAAAAAATGATAGTTGGTTTTTTATTCAAGATCCGAGTATAAAATTTGGACGTATTAAGATTTCTAATAATTGGTCAAAATATATGTTTACAAATGATGATTATGAAAATAATATATTATTAACTTTAGAATATTGTTGTGATACACAAGATAATTTCTATAAATTAAATCAAAAAGAAATAATAGAAATAGCTAAAAAAGAATTACAAATTATTGACTTGTGTCCTAAAAGTGGAATAAAAGATTATAAAATTGAAAAAGTAAAAAATGCATATCCGGCATATTATGGAACATACAAAAAAAGAAATAAAATAATAAAATATTTAAATGAATTTGAAAATATTTATTTTATAGGAAGAGCAGGACAACACCAATATATTGATATGGATAAAGCTATGATGAGTGCAATTAAAGCAAGTGAAAATATAATTAAAAATAAAAAGACAAAAAAGGATGTTTGGTTGTAATGAAGACATATTTAGAATTATTTAGGGTTAAACATTATATTAAAAATTTATTGATATTTACAACAATTATATTTGGTGCTGATTTATTTACAAATGATTTTTATAAAATTTTAATTGGATTTATTTCATTCTCACTTATGTCATCAGTAATATATATAATTAATGATATCATTGATTATGATTTGGATAAAAAAACACCAGTCAAAAAAAACAAACCAATTTCAAGTGGAAAAATTAGTAAAGATAAAGCTCTTAAAATTTCTATTTTAACTTTTTTTCTATCATTAATTCTAAACTATTTTACATGTAGCTTATTTAGTTATTTATATTTATTAGCATATTTTTTATTAAATCTTTTTTATTCTTTTTATGGGAAAAATATACCATATTTAGATTTATTATTAATAATTACATTTTATATAATTAGAATCGATTATGGAGCAATGATTTTAAATGTAACCGTCTCATTAATTTTAAACTTAACAGTTATTTTTGGATCTTTATATTTAATTTTAACTAAAAGAAGAGTTGAAATTGAAAATAAAAAATGCCGTAAAGTTTTAAAAAAATATGATAAAAAAAGATTAAGAATATTTAGTATTATATCTTTAATTTTGATGTTAATTTGTTATGTAATCTGGTGCCTAATGCAACATATAAAATATATTATGTTTACTCCAATTTTAGTATTGTTAATTTTTATTAGATATGATAAAGAAGCAAAAAAGTCATTAGATGGAAATTTAGTCGATGTCTTATTAAATGATAAAATATTAACACTAATTTGTATTTTATATGGAATTATTATTATAAGTTTATTAGAGTTATATTTATAAGGAGGTAAAAATGAAAAAGAAAGTTTTTGTAACAGGTGGAAGTGGATTTTTAGGAATTAATTTAATCAGAGAATTAATTAAAAAAAATTATGATGTTATTTCTTATGATTTAGTTCCATTTGAATATGAATGTAGAAATAAAATTAAAGCAATTGTCGGTGATATAAGAGATATTTCATTGTTAGAAAAAGAAATGAAAGATTGTGATTATGTTATTCATTGTGCAGCAGCATTACCTTCTTATACAAAAGAGGAAATATTTTCAACCGATATTACAGGAACAGAAAATGTTATAAAGACAGCATATAAATATAATGTAAAGCGATTTGTACACATATCATCAACGGCTGTTTATGGTATATATGATCATTATCCCTTACTCGAAAATGATAAGCTAAAGGGTGTTGGACCATATGGAATAGCAAAAATAGAAGCAGAAAAAGTTTGTATAAAATATAGAAAAAAAGGGATGAATGTTCCTATTTTTAGACCAATGACATTTGTAGGGCCTGAACGTTTAGGAGTTTTTTCTTTATTTTATGATTGGGCTTATACTGGCCATGGATTTCCAATGATTGGTAGTGGAAATAATAAATTTCAATTATTAGATGTATCAGATTTTGTTGATTTAATTATAGCAACACTTACTATAGATGAAAATAAAACTAATGATACTTTTAATGTAGGAAGTAGCAAATTTAAAACAATGAAAGAAGATTATCAAGCTGTTTTAAATTATGCTGGTTATAATAAAAAAATAAAACCATTTCCTAAATGGATTGCTTTAACAGGCTTACGTATACTAAATTTTCTGCACATATCACCATTATACAAATGGGTATATGAAACAGCACCAAGAGATTCAGTGGCATCAATTGAAAAGGTTCAAACAAAGTTAGGATTTTGTCCAAAATATTCAACTAGTGAGGCATTAATTCATAATTATAAATGGTATGTTGAAAATCTTGAAAAGTTTAAGAGTAAAACTGGTAAAACTCATCGCGTTCCATGGAAACAAGGAATATTAAAAATTGTAAAAAAATTTTATTAAAAAATACGCCTTTAAGCGTATTTATTTTTTAATCTTATGATATAAAGGAACTAATTTATGATAAGTAAAATAAAGAAATTTATTTATAATTAAATCATATTCACCAATAAATTCCATGTATTCCCCACCAAGACGTTTTTTAAATAAATGAATACCATATATAGGATCACTTTTATCAGGATTAGCATTACCACTAGTACCAAAAAAATCAATTATTTTAAAGCCTTGATCATAGGCATCTTTAATAATATTGAAATATAGTAAATAATTAGCATTTAATTCACGAAGTAATGAGTGATTACCACCATGAATTGTCCATACCTTATCACCATATTTAACTGTTATAATTGATGATAATGTAATTTCTTTTTCTTTAATTTGATTAATATTTTCAAGTTCCTTTTTAGCTTTATTAAGTTCATTTGTAAATTCTTTAATTTTGTTTTCTAATTTTTGCTTGTTTTTATATTTATCCTTATCAATATTTTTTATTTGATCATTTATATTATTAATTTTATTAGAATAATATTTTTTTAATTTTTCAATATTAACTTTAACTACATATAAATCACTCATATTTTCTTCATTTAAAACAGTATAGAATTTTTTATAATATGAAATAGGCGTACATTTTAAATTTTCTCTTTTAGCCGTTTCAATCATAGTTTCGTAAAAAGCATCCATATCATTTATATCACCAATATATAAATCAAGATCATATTGATTTTTTTTGTTTAAAATTTTTCTAGTTGTAGGATGCATTCTTTTATAGATGTTTTCAAAATCATCGTCTAGATTTAATCTAAAAGTAAATCTTGGTTGTTCATTAACAAAATCTTTATTAAAACCTTTATTTTTATAACCTAATTTTTCTAATTGTTTCATGAGTTCATAATTGTTATTTCCTTTATTAATAATATTACCATCAATATCTAAATCATGTCTTTTAATATCAGGATCAATTTTTATAAAAACAGCTTTATTCTTTTTCGCATATTTTTTTAAATAATCAGTAAAAATTTTAAGTAAAGAATAATCATTATAATTCCATACAAATCCACGTGGACAATAGAAATAAGAAAAACCAGCCAGCAGTTTTTTTTGTAATAATAATGCAGTAGCAACTAATTTTCCATCATCTTCAAGTCCAACATAATGAGGAATAAAGTTTTTTTCCTTCATGACATTTCCCCAATAATATGATTGCATAAAATGCGATTTATAAGGATTATTTTTTACAAACTCTTCAAAATCATCTTTATTTACATTTTCAATAAAATGCATAAAATCACTCTTTCTATTTCGTTATAAGTATAACCTCAAATATATTTTTAGTCAAATATTTATATTTAAGTATAATATGGATAAAAAAATAAATAATATAATAAACACATCTTTAACAAAGTAATGACAATAAATGGAAATTATAGTATAATTAAACTAAGTAAGGTGATAAAATGTTAGAAGAATTAACAAAAGAAGAATTTAATGAATATGCTTCAAAACATCCTTTGAATATGTTTTTTCAATCTTCATATTGGGGAGAATTAAAAAGTATAACAGGATGGAAACATTTCATGGTTGGAATAAAAAATGATGGAAAGATCGAAGCAGCAACTTTGATATTGGGTAAAAAAATACCTATTTTTAATCGATATATATATTACGCACCACGTGGTTTTTTAATCGATTATAATAACACAGAATTATTAAAAAAATTTACCTTAGAAGTTAAAAAATATTTAAAAAAGAAAAAAGGAATTTTTATTAAAATAAATCCTTATTTAATATACCAAGAAAGAGATATAAATGGTGATATAGTAGAAAATGGAATTGACAACAAAAATGTTGTTGAAGAATTAAAAAAACTAGGATTTATACATACAGGTTTTACTATTAACTATGGTAAAGATTTGGAACCAAGATGGATTTCTGTTTTAGATTTAGAAGGAAAAACAGAAGAAGGACTTTTGAAAGATATGCGTTCAACAACTAGATGGGGAATAAACAACTCATATAAACATGGTTTAAAATTAGTTGAAATTGATAAATCAAGAATAAATGAATTTAAAAAATTGATGGAGCACACTGGGGAACGTAGAGGATTTATAGATAGATCAGAAGCTTATTATGAAAAAATGTATGATGCATTTAGTAAAGATGATAAAATTAAAATAATGCTTGTAGAACTAGATATAGATGAATATTTATATAATTTAAATAATCAAAAACAACAGAATCTTCTAAAACAAGTAGAAGCTAAAAATAAACCTGACAGTGCGAAAGCTAAACGTGTTTTAAAAGAACTTCAATCCCAATTTGAAAGTTTAGAAAAAAGAATTTCAAATCTAGAAAAATTACAAAAAGAAAAAGGAAATAAAATTGTAGTTGCTGGAGGATTATTTATGACCTTTGGAACACAAGTTGTATCACTATTTGGAGCTTCATATAGAGAGTACATGAAATTTAATGGTCAATTTTTCTTAAACTTTAAAATGATAAAATATGCTTTAAATAATGGCTATAAAAAATATAATTTTTATGGAATAACTGGAGAATTTAATGAAGATTCAGAAATGTTTGGTTTATTTGACTTCAAAAGAGGATTTAATGCTCATGTAGAAGAATTAATAGGAGAATTTACTTTAATAACAAATAAATTTTTCTATAAAGTGTATAATTTGATGTTTGAAGTATATAAGAAAACAAAGAAAATGAAAGGACATAACAAATGATAATAGGAATTGCTAATGATCATAATGGTGTTAATTTAAAAAATGAAATCGTAACATTATTAACACAATCAGGATATAAAGTAAAAAATTATGGAACTGATACCGAAGAATCAGTTGACTATCCATTATATGCCTTTAAAATAGGAGAAGCAATTAATAAAAAAGAAATAGACTTAGGAATACTAATCTGTCATACAGGTATAGGCATGAGTATTGCAGCAAATAAAGTAAAAAATATAAGATGCGCTAAAGTAGAAAATGAAGAAGAAGCTTTTTTAACACGAAGCCACAATGATAGTAATATTTTAGCCCTTAATGATTCTAAAAGTATAGAAGAAGTAAAAAAAATTATCATGAAATTTATCGAAACACCATTTAGTAATGAAGAAAGACATCAAAGAAGAATTAACATGATAAATAATTATAATAATGAATATTAAAACCATTTTATATATAATTATTGTACCTATAACCATTTGGGCCTTAGAATCATTAAATATAAATCAATTTTTTAAAAAAAATAGATATTATCAATCAAGAATTATTTACCTTATAATTAGTTTAGGATTATCATATTTAGTTGTAAATTTCTTTTATGATTTTTTTCTAAATTCAAAATTTATTTGATATTTATAAAGGAGTAACGTATGAAAAGAGGAATTATTGGTTTAGTTTTAGTTCTAACAGTTTGTCTAGTAATACTGTTAATAAGTGATAACTTAAATAAAGAAGAAACACCAGTTAAAAAGCCAAAAAAAGAAAAAATAGAAACCGAAGAAAAAATAATAGATAAAGAGGAAAAACAAGAACTAGATAAAACAATATCTTTACTAACAAGTAGTGATTATTGTCAATTTAAAATTCAAAAACAATATAATAATGGGTGTAATTTTTCTCAAAAAGAAATTTCATCAACTGATTTAGAATTTAAGTATAAATTATACTCATTAATAATGAATTTTGCCCCAAAAGAAAAAATAGAAGAAGAAATAAATATAAACGACAAAGTATATTCTGTTGATTCAAAAATAAATGAAGAAGAAATTAAGAATGCATACCAAAAATTATATGGCACACTAGATTCTTATGATCCAAATACCGTTAACGAAATCGAAGATGATTATCAAAAAATCATTTATAAAGACAATTACTTTTATATTGAAAAAGAAAAAGAAAAAAAGATAGAAAACGAAGTAGTAACATATAATTACAAATATACAAAAAAAGATAATAAATTTTATGTATATGTAAGTACAGCCTTTGTAAATATGATTAAAAATGGTGATAACCAAATCACTAATTATGAAATTTATAGCGATTATAATATGACTAATTTAAAAGAAGAAGGATTATATTCAGAATATAGAAAAGAAATAAAAGATGAAAATGATGAAGTAACTATAGTAAATAATTTTAAAGTAAATAAAGATAATTATAAAAGCTATAACCATTATAAATATACTTTTATAAAAAATGAAAATAATAACTACATTTTTGAAAAACTTGAAAAAATATAATAATTACACATTAGTGTAATTTTTTTTGACAAAAATTTTAAAAAATGAAAGTTATACTAAAAATAGTAAATACTAAAAAGAGGTGAATTATGAAAAAATTAATAATTACGACATTAATTATTATTTTAATTCCATTTATAATAGTAACTATTTTTATTAAAGATGAAACAATTAAATTTAATTTTATTTCAAATTCAGTTGTTAGAGTAAAAAGAGAAAATGGAAATATTGATCGAGTTTTTTTTGAGGAATATGTAAAAGGAGTTTTAGCTGGAGAAATGCCAACTTCATTTGATTTAGAAGCATTAAAAGCACAAGCAGTAGCAGCGAGAAGTTATGTTTTAAAAAAAATGGAACAAAATAAAGAACAAGATTATGATGTTGTTGATACCGTAATGAATCAGGTATATCTAGATGATGCGACATTAAAAGAAAAATGGAAAGATAAATATGAAGAAAAAAACAATAAAATAAAACAAGCAATAGTTGAAACAAAAGGAGAATATATGACTTATAATAACGAAGTCATAGAAGCTTTTTTCTTTTCAACAAGTACGGGAAAAACTGAAAATAGTGGCGAAGTATTTCAAACGCAATTACCATATTTAAAAAGCGTTGATTCAGCTTGGGATGAAGAAGTATCACCTGTTTTTAGCCAGGATAATAATTTATCATTAGAGGAATTTTATCAAAAATTAAATATAGAATATAACCCAAATTTAAAAATTGAAATAACTAAAACAACAAGTACGGGACGTATTAAAGAATTAAAAATAAATGACCATGAATTTAAAGCAAATGATATCTACCAAAAATTAAATTTAAGGTCAACATTTTTCGATATAAAACAAAAAGATAATCAAGTGGAAATAACAACAAAAGGATATGGTCATGGAGTAGGAATGAGTCAATATGGAGCCTTAGCTATGGCAAAAAAAGGATATAAATATCAAGACATATTAAAATATTATTATCAAGGAGTAGAAATAAAAAAACTTTAATATAATAGTATAAAATTCCATAAATTGTTCACAATTAAAATAGAGGTGAAATTATGGAAAGTAGAAGAATAAAAAAATCAGCAGTATATGCAATTTATAGTATAGGAATTATTGCTTTAATAGGAACAATTTATCTTATTGAAACATCAATCGCAAAAGATAGTTTTAAAGAAAATGATGAAAACTATGGATATGTATCAAAAACTATTTTTGATGAAACAGTTCCTGTTATGAATGAAGCAAATGGTGTTCAACTTATAAGACCATATACCGATGAAAAAGTAAAAATTGTTAAAAACTACTATGATTACAAAGGTGAAGAAGAAACACAAAAAAATTCCATTTTCTTTCATGAAGATACATATATGCAAAGTACAGGGGTTTCATATGGAGGCGTAGATGATTTTGATGTTGTTGCAGTTTTAGATGGAACAGTAACTAGTGTAAGAGAAGATGAATTACTTGGAAACATAGTTGAAATAAAACATAATAATAACTTAACATCAGTATATCAAAGTTTAAAAGACGTTAGCGTTAAAAAAGATGACAAAGTAAGCCAAGGACAACCAATTGCTAAGGCAGGTACATCAAATATTGATACAAGTTTAAAAAACCATGTTTACTTTGAACTTATACAAGATGGCAAAGTAATCAATCCAGAAGAACAATTTAATAATCAACAAGCTCAATAATAAAAGGGAATATCCCTTTTTTTTAGGTATAAAAAAAACAAACATTTATATAATTAAGTAGAGGTGTTTTATGAATTATATAAATGAAAGAGTATTAAAAGAAGCGGATTATATTTTGAAAACGGGATATACTATTAGGGAAGTAGCAACCTATTTCAATGTGTCTAAAAGTACCGTTCATAAAGATTTACATGAACGTTTAAAAAAAATTGATAAAATCAAATATTTAGAAGTTGATAAAATTTTAAAATATCATTTAAATATAAGACATATTCGTGGTGGCGAATCAACTAAAAAAAAGTATCAGAATTTGACTATATAACTTTAAATACAAAAATAAATGTGATATAATAACCAGTAGTAGTTATAGAAAAGAGGCGAAAGGACATGTTTGCAAAAGATATCGGAATTGACTTAGGAACAGCCAATGTATTAATTTATATAAAAGGTCAAGGAATAGTTTTAAATGAGCCTTCAGTAGTAGCTATTGATTCAGAAACAAAAAAACCGCTTGCCGTTGGACATGATGCAAGAAATATGTTAGGAAGAACACCAGGAAAAGTAAAAGCTATACGCCCAATGAAAGATGGTGTAATAGCAGATTTTGAAATAACTGAAATAATGCTTAATTACTTTATTAGAAAAGTAAATGGAAAGAGTCTATTATCTCGTCCAAGAATTTTAATATGTTGTCCTTCTAATATTACTCAAGTTGAAAAAAATGCTATAAAGGAAGCAGCTGAGCGAACAGGTGCTAGAAAAGTATTTATAGATGAAGAACCAAAAGTTGCAGCCCTAGGAGCAGGAATGGATATTTCAAAACCAAGTGGAAATATGATTATTGACATTGGTGGAGGAACTACTGATATAGCTATATTATCTTTAGGTGGAATTGTTACATCATCATCAATTAAAGTAGCAGGAAATGCTTTTGATAGTGATATAATGAAATACATTAAGGATAAATATAAATTATTAATAGGTGATAGAACCGCTGAAGAAATTAAATTAACCATTGGAAATGTATTTCCTGATAGCGTAAAAGAAAAAATGGAAGTAAGAGGTCGTGATTTAGTAACTGGACTTCCACATACAATTACTTTATGCAGTGAGGAAGTAGAAGAAGCTTTAAGAGAAAGTGCTTACATTATTGTTCATACAGCTAAAAGTGTTTTAGAACAAACACCACCAGAATTATCAGCAGATATTATTGATAAAGGAATAGTTGTAACAGGTGGAGGAGCTTTGATTAAAGGATTTGATCAATTACTATCACATGAATTAAAAGTACCAGTATTTGTTGCTGAAAGCCCACTTACTTGTGTAGCTGAAGGAACAGGAGTACTTTTAGATAATCTACACTTGATAGATCGATAAAATAACGAAATCGTTATTTTTTTCTTTTATAGACACTAAAAAAAATAAATGATATAATGAAGATGGTGATATTATGAATCATGAAGTTATATCAAAAATAATAATTACGGTACTTACGTCATTTGTATTTGTATTAATAGTAGTACCTTTTATTAAAAATATTGCAATTCAAATAAATGCTGTAGATAATAATATGGGTGGAAGACATATACATAAAAAACCAGTTCCAAAATTAGGTGGAATAGCTATCTTTTTAGGCTTTTTATTTGGGTATATGATTTATGGAACACATAGTTCAACTATGAATGCCATTTTAATAGGAAGTTTTATAATTGTTTTAACTGGAGTTATAGATGATATTACTGAATTAAAACCATTAACAAAATTTGTAGGCCAGTTATGTGCTTCATTAATTATTGTTTTTTATGGCAATGTTTTATTAAAAGATGTAAGTGCTTTTGGTTTATATATAGATTTTAATATTTTGTCTTATCCTTTAACAATTTTCTTTATATTAGGATGTATAAATTGTATTAATCTGATAGATGGTTTAGATGGACTATCAGGTGGAATTAGTTCTATATACTTTTTAACAATAGGTATAATTGCTACAATTCAAGGAAAAATGGGATTAGATTTTGTTTTAAGTTTCGTCATGCTTGGTGCGACTTTAGGATTCTTAGTTTATAATTTCAATCCTGCTAGCATATTTGCTGGCGATTCAGGATCTATGTTTATGGGATTTATGATAGCGGTTATTGCTTTGCTTGGATTTAAAAATGTAACTATGACGTCTTTGATAATTCCGCTACTTGTTATAGCAATTCCAATATTGGACACTATATTTGCTATTTTAAGGCGTGCTATAAAAGGAGAAAAAATAACAACAGGAGATAAATATCATATCCATCATCAACTATTGAATCGTAATTTATCTCAAAGAACAACTGTTTTAATAATTTATGTGATTGATCTTTTATTTGCGAGTGCTTCAATCGTTTATGTTTTAAAAGATAATAAATTAGGATATATAATTTATGGAATTTTACTTTTGATTGTAATTATTTTTGTAGCAAAAACAAATGTTGTCGTTGATAGTAAAGAATTAAAGAAAAAAATAGTAAAAAAAAGGAAAAAAAGTTCTAAGTAAGAACTTTTTTTGTATAAAATTATTAAATTTTAAAATACTATTAAAGAGGTGATGATATGGATATCATTGAAGCTTTATTAATAATACCAAGAAGTTTACTATCTTTATTTATACTGTTTTTAGTTACTAAATTAATAGGTAAAAAGCAAGTATCAGAATTAAGCTTGTTTGATTATGTAATAGGAATATCAATAGGTAACTTTACTGCTGAAATGACAATGAATTTAGATGTACAATTTATAAACGGAGTTATGGCTTTACTTACATTTGGATTATTTGCATATTTAATATCACTATTAACAATGAAAAGCATAAGAATCAGACGCTTTTTTATAGGAGTACCGACAGTTATTATTCAAAATGGAAAGATAATAGAAAAAGCTATGAAGCATGTTATGATTGATATAAATGATTTATTAGAACAATGCAGAATCAATGGTTATTATGATTTAACTCAAATTGAATATGCCATAATGGAAGCCAATGGTAAAATAAGTATAATGCCAAAATCAGAATACAAACCATTAACACCTAATGACATGAAGAAAAAAGTAGCACAAGAAGATCTTCAAGCAAATGTTATTATTGATGGTGTTATAATGCAAAATAACTTAGAAAATATGAATAAAAGTATAAATTGGTTAGAAAAAGAATTAAAAGTAAAAGGATATAAAGAATATGATGATATTATTTTAGCTATATTAGATAAGAATGATAAGTTAACAATTTTTGACAAAAACAATAATATAAAAGTACATAATGTATTGGAATAAATAAATATCTTTGTTAAAATTGTATTGGTGATAATATGAATCGACATTTTTGTGCTTCTGTTTTTATTATAGATCCACATACAAAAAAAATACTTTTAGTAAAACATAAAAAATTTAAAAAATGGGTACAACCAGGTGGTCATATAGAACATAATGAAACTCCAGAAGAAGCAGCCCAAAGAGAAGTCTATGAAGAAACAGGTTTAAAAGTAAAACTATTGGGTGAACGTTTTCCACGTGAAAATGATTTTATTAGACCACTTGCTATTCAATGTAATAGGAATTTAGAAGGTCAAATGCATATAGATATAACTTATCCAGCAATTCCTATTAATGATGAAGAACCAAAGATGGATAAAGAAGAATCATTAAATATAAAATGGTTTACACGAGAAGAATTAGATAAAATAAATGTTTTTGAAGATGTTAAAATTAGTATGGATTATATTTTAAATAAATATTTTCAATAATTTATATATTTTTACTTACTTTTTTTTAGGTAATCGTGTATATATAGGAGTCCTCCTAGCTGGTGGGCTCTTTTATTTATATCAAAAAACCACACCATTGTGGTGCGGTTGAAATTACAATTTAGAAATTCTAATGACTTTTTTTAACTTTCTTAATAGCATCTTTTTTTATTTGTTTTAAACATTTTCTACGAAAACTTTTACTAAAAATGAATAGTATAATAATTACAATAAGGGCTAAAAAGTATAAAGCATTATTTTGTTGATCGTTATTTTCATAATCGCTATAAATACCAAGTCTATTTCCTTTTGCCTTCTTTTCTAGCGCTTTTAATTCATCAGTATATTTGTAATCGCCATATAAATATTTTACTTCTGCATATCCTTTTTCAACAATATCAGCTTGTAATAATTTTCCATCAACAAAAATCCAAGCTAAATATCTATCATATTTATCTTTTTGATTAGAATTAGGATCAAATTCTACTTCAATTTTTTTAGCTTTAGTTAATCTATCACAAGTATAATTACTTGCTTCTTTTCCATAGGCTTCAATTTTATTTGTTGATTCTGGAGTATCTATTGCTAAAAATCTAAATTTACTTACTTCATTATTATAATAAAACCAAGCAGTATCTCCATCAACACATTTATCTAGTTTAACTACTTCTTTCGCATATACATTTATATTTAAAAATAAAATTACAATCATTACTACTACTTTCTTCATACTTTCACCATTATAATTATATCATTAATTTGACAAGTTTAGAAAAAAGATGTAGTATAACATAAAATTTTGGAGGTAAAAATGATATTATATAGGGCATTAACAAAAGAAGATTTAGAAGAATTAGAAAGATTGAAAAAAATAAATTCTACATTATATAGATCATATAACAATTTAGAAAATTGCAAAAACAAGAAAAAAACAATAGAAATGTATGATTTATGCTATAAAGAAAAAAATGAAAAAGATATTTTAAGTTTTATTTTTGGTCATATTAGTGGAAAATTAGTTAGTAGTGCGTTAAGAAGTCCTTGGATTTCACTAACTTCAGATTATTTCGTTGCTAGTAAATATGCAAACTTAGATAAAAAATCTTTAAGATATATATTATGCCTTGAAATAGATGATGGAAAAATTATCGATAATATAGATCAATTTGAACCTGGGAAAATTTTTAATAATAATTATTTAAATCTTTCCGATAATCAATTATTACAATATCGAGATAGCGGGATAATTATTCCATATAAAGCAGATCCAGATGCTAAAAGAAAAAGTCGTAGTTTTACGCTAGCTAATTATTGTAAAAAAGATAAACAATATTTAACATGTTATGATATAGAAAACAATAATAATTTATTAATAACCCCTGAAAAACAAAAAATACTTGAAAAGGAATGCGAAAAAGAATTACCAAATATAATTAAAACAGAATTAACAAAGCAAAAAACAAAAACATATAGAAGGATGTGATTAATATGAAACCACTTATTGGAATAGTTGAATGGCCTTATCAAGATAAGGATGGTGATGTTATTTATGAAATATTACAACCAATTATTGAGTGGGTTGTAAGAAGTGGTGGCGTTCCAATTGGATTGTTCCCAACACAAATAGAAAATTATATTGAAAAAAGATTAAGAGATATTAAAAAAATGAGTGATATAGAATTAAGAGAACTTAGAGAAAATATATCACTTTGTGATGCAATAATTAAACCTGGAGCTCTAAAAGTGTATGATCATGAACGTGAAATATATAAATATGCATTACAAAAGGATATTCCTTATTTAGGGATATGTGCAGGTATGCAAATAATGGCATCTAATAATTGTCCTAATTTAAAAACAGTCAAAAATGATGGATTTATAGAACATCATAGTAAAAATGTTTATCAACATAAAGTTATGATTTGTAAAAATACAAAACTATATAGTATTTTAAATAAAGATATAATTGAAGTAAATAGTCGTCATAATTACCACATTCCAGATACCAATTTAGATGTATCAGCTGTTTCAGAAGATGGGATAATAGAAGCAATTGAAAACCCTAAAAGTTTATTTAATATGGGATTTCAATGGCATCCAGAATTATTGCCAAAAGAAGATGAAAATAGTCAATTAATTTTTGGAGAATTTATAGAAGCAGCTAAAGTATATAAAAAAAGAAAAGGCAAAAAATAAAATTGCTTTTTTCTTAACTTTACTTTAAATGACAATATGTGATATAATAGCGCAGGCAAGAGAGAAGTGATTTTATGAAAAAAATAAAAAATGTTGCAATAATAGCCCATGTAGATCATGGTAAAACAACACTAGTAGACCAATTATTAAAACAATCAGGAACATTTAGAGAAAATGAAACTGTAGATGAACGTGTAATGGATAGTAATGCGATTGAAAAAGAAAGAGGTATTACTATTTTGGCTAAAACGACAGCTATCAATTATAAAGATTATCGTATTAATATTTTAGATACACCAGGACATGCTGATTTTGGTGGCGAAGTAGAAAGAATTATGAATATGGTAGACGGTGTTTTACTTGTTGTTGATGCTTATGAAGGAACAATGCCACAAACAAGATTTGTTTTGAAAAAAGCATTAGAAGCAGGAGTTACACCTATTTTAGTTGTAAATAAAATTGATAAACCAACTGCAAGACCATTAGAAGTAGTAGATGAAGTACTAGATCTATTTATCGAACTTGGAGCAAATGAAGATCAATTAGAATTCCCAGTCGTATATGCATCAGCCTTATCAGGAACTAGTAGTCTTGATCCAGATGTAAATACGCAAGAAAAAACAATGGATCATATTTTAGATTTAATAATTAATACAATTCCAGATCCAACTGTAAGTGTTGAAGGTGGATTACAATTTCAACCAGCCTTATTAGATTATAATGATTTTGTTGGTAGAATTGGAATAGGTGTTGTTAAACGAGGAAAAGTGAAAGTAAATCAAACTGTATCATGTATGAGAATAGATGGAAGTGTTAAACAATTTAGAATTGCTAAATTATTTGGTTTTTTAGGATTAAAAAGAATTGAAATAGAAGAGGCAGAAGCAGGCGATATTATCGCTATTGCAGGACTTCCTGATATTAGTGTTGGTGAAACAGTATGTGAATTAGGAAAAGAAGAAGCATTACCACTACTTAGAATAGATGAACCAACTTTACAAATGACATTTGGAGTTAATACAAGCCCATTTGTTGGTCGTGAGGGAAAAATTGTAACTGCAAGAAAAATTGAAGAAAGATTAATAAAAGAAACGGAAAAAGATGTATCTTTAAAAATAGAGCCAAACGATAGCGAATCATTCATCGTTTCAGGTAGAGGGGAATTACACCTATCTATTTTAATAGAAAATATGCGCCGTGAAGGATTTGAATTACAAGTTTCAAAACCTGTAGTAATTCAAAAAGAAATAGATGGCGTTAAATGTGAACCATATGAAGATGTACAAGTTGATGTACCAGAAGAATACGTTGGAAGCGTAATTGAAGCTTTAGGAAATCGTGAAGGAACTATGGAAAATATGGTTACGACAGAAAATCAAGTTAGATTAACTTATACAGTTCCTTCAAGAGGTTTAATTGGATTTACTACTGAATTTATGACAATGACTAAAGGTTATGGTATGCTAAATCACACATATAAAGAATATAGACCATTAGCTGGAGGAAGTGTCGGTGAAAGAGCACTTGGAGTATTAGTTTCTATGGAAAACGGAAAATCAACAGCCTATGCCTTAGGACAATTAGAAGATCGAGGAGTTATGTTTATTGAACCTGGAACTGATGTATATGAAGGTATGATTGTTGGTGAACATAGCCATAATAATGATTTGGCTGTAAATGTTGTAAAAGGAAAGAATCTAACAAATACACGTAGTGCTGGAAAAGATCACACTGTTGTTTTAAAAAGACCAAGAGCTATTACTCTTGAATATTGTTTAGATTATATTAACAGTGATGAATTAGTAGAAGTTACACCATTAAACTTCAGAATGCGTAAAAGAATATTAAATACAAATGAAAGAAAGAAATTTGATAGTAGAAAATAATTTCTTTTTTTTTGCACAAAAAAAACTTAATCGCGATCGAAAAAGTCTTTTATATCAACGTTTAAAACAATTGCCATTTGCTCTAAAGTATCAATTGATATTGTTTGATGTGTTACAGATTCAAGTTTTCCGATGAAACTATCGCTTAGTAGTAAAGTTTCAGCTAATTTGCGCTGTGTCCATCCTTTTTTAATTCTATATTTTTTAATATTTTTACCTATTACGTTATATATATCTTCTTTTTTATTCATACTACCACCACCTTAATTTTCTCATATTATTAAAGCAAAAATTATAGACTAATAGTCTAAAATAATGTATAATTAAATCAGGTGGTAATATGTACACGATGAGTAATTTAAAAAGAATTAGAAAGGGAAAAAAACTAACTATTTATAAAATGGCCAAATTATTAGAAATTACACCTTCATTTTATTCCCAAATAGAGAATAAAAAAAGAAGATTATTTTATGATACAGCTTATAAAATAGCTGAAATTTTAGATATGAAACCAGATGAAATTTTTTTATCAATAAAGAGTGATATTATGCATAATATTTAATAACATAATTATTGTTTTAAAGTAATAATTGTGTTAAAATTAAGATGGTTTAAAAAATTATTTAGTTTCTTCCTTTTTTTGAAAGATCTAATAACGATTAAATCAAATCAAAAGAAGGAGGTATATGCAATGGAAAAACAAGATAAAACAATCGTTTGTAAAGATTGTGGAAAAGAATTCGTTTTTACAGTAGGAGAGCAAAATTTTTACGAAGAAAAAGGTTTTAATAATGAACCTGTAAGATGTAAAGAATGTCGTGAAAAAAGAAAAGCTGAAAGAAATAATAACAATCATTTACAAACAAATGCATAAAAAAGAACTCTTATTTAAGAGTTTTTTCTTTGTATTTCATTTTCTAAATAATAGTTTCGAAGTTCTTTAAAACGTTGATAGTGAACAACCTCTCTTTGTCTTAAAAAAGAAAGTGGCCCTAACACATCTGGATCATCAGTTAAATCCATTAGATGTTCATATGTAGCACGGGCTCTTTGTTCGGCAGCCATATCACTTTCTAGATCAGCTATAAAGTCACCTGTTGTTTCAATATAAGAAGCTGAAAAGGGAATTCCCATTGGGTCGGCTGGAAATAGACCTCCATCATGTTCTGTAAAGAATCCTCCAAGTCCGTTTTGTTTAAGTTCATCTATACTTGCCCCTTGCATAAGTTGATAAATCATACTAGCAATCATTTCAAGATGTCCGATTTCTTCAGTTCCAATATCTGTAAGTAACGCTTTTCCTTTATCATCAGGCATTGTATATCTTTGATTAAGATATCTTAAACAAGCACCTAATTCTGAATCTGGTCCACCATATTGAGCCATTAAATATTTAGCCATTTTTAAATCTCTTTTTTTGATATTAACAGGATATTCTAATTTTTTCTTATAAATCCACATATTTATTCCTCCTTATTTATTTTCCCACGGCCAAGGTTGATTATCCCAAGCCCAAGGATAAGCCATATTAGCATTACTGCTAGTTAAAATAGGACCATATGCGTTTTCATATTCTTCACGCATTTTCTCTGCTTCTATTCTATATTGATTGAATAATTCAATCATATCCTTGTCATCTGGGTAAATATCTAAATATAGGTTAATATCAATAGTAGCAAAATCTAATGAATCTAAGATTGCCAACAATTGTTCTCTTTCTGATTTTGGACGAAGTTCAATTGGATTAGAAAATTTATATGGGTTGTATAAATTTGGAAACATATTTCCTCTTAAAAATCCAGCATATGGATCATAAACAGAATTTGGGTTAGCATCTTCAGTATAAAGTGGTTTATTATAGTTATTATTGTTATAACTATAATAGTCTTGTCTTAAATCATAATTATACATAACTAATTTCCTCCTCGGTTTATAGTATGTTTTATCTAATTTTTGGTTTGGGTTATAAACTAGGTATTTAGTTTCAGACACAATTTCAAATAATTAAGACAAAAACTATTAAATTTGTGTATAAATATGAGAAAATTAAAAACATAGGGGGAAGTAGTATGTTTTATAGGAAAATTAAATATATTTTAAAATTAAAAATTAATATAAAAATTAACTATTTGCAAATAAAAAAATAAAAGAAAAGTGGGTTGTGAGCTGTATGATAAATTTTATAATATGTGATGATGAGAAGCATTATGTAGATAATATAATTCGTGTTATTGATAATGTAATGATGAATAATGATGTTGAATACAATAAATATACTTTTAATGAGTATAATAAATCTTTTTTAAATTTAGTAAATCAAAAAATGGCCTTTAAAATATATATTTTAGATATTCAAGTGAAAGATAAAAAAGGAACAGAAATGGCCAAAATAATAAGAAAAAAAGATATAGATAGTATGATAATTTTTCTAACAGCTTATTATGATAAGTATTTACAGGAAATAATAAAAAGTCGATTTATGTTTTTAGGTTTTATAAATAAAGAAGATAATTATCAGAAAGAATTAAAACTTAATCTTGATACAGCTTTAAAAAATATAAATAAAAAGAATATTATTAGATTTCGTAGTCAAAATATTACTTATACAATAGGGGTTGATGATATTTTATATATAATGCGAAATAAAGATCGAAAATGCATCATTAAAACAGATTATACAGAATATGAAGTGAATAAAACTCTAATAGAGTTATATAATTTATTAGATAATCGTTTTTCATATTCACATAGGGCATGTATCGTTAATGAAGAACGGATATCTGCACATGATAAAAAAAATAAAATAATAACTTTTGATAATGGTGAAATAACAACAATTGTATCATCAAGATTTAAACTAACACGTTAAATTTATTAAAAGGACTTGCAAAAACGACAAATTACTGATAGAATATATCATGTAACTTGTGTTACATGGCGTGATTGGTGAAGTGGTTAACACGGCGGATTGTGGTTCCGTTATGCAAGGGTTCGATCCCCTTATCGCGCCCCAGATTGAAATTTATTGTATAATTTATGCAATTTAAGTATATGACAACTGAAAGGTTGTTTTTTAATTTGAAAAAAATACAATTAATGATATTCTATACCAGAGGAGAACTATATGAGCAAGAAATTTTCACAAATTGATTTTTTAAATAATTTAGAATATATATTAATTAACTTAGAAAATGACAAAGAAAAAGCAAATAGTTTAGAAAATAAAATATATTTTGAATTATCAAAAGATGAAATAATTAACTATATTAATGATGTTTATTTAAAAATAAAAAAATGGAATTATTATTATGAAATAAAAAAATATGAATTAATTATTAGTGAATATAAGATGATTGAACCCATTATTTCTGAATTCGAACTGTGCTTGGCTGATTTAGAAAATATATTTCATATGAACGGGATATCATATTCTTTGTTTCAAATTGGCAAAATATTATCTAATATAAAAAAAGAGTATGATGAAAATGGAAGATAATAAATCTGTAATTAAAGCGTTAACACCAAATAGTGAAAAATATGATGCAGAAATTGCTATTTACACATCAGATCCTAAAGGTCCTGACGATTCTGAACTTTATTAATATAGAAACAAAATGGCGAAGATTTAATAAAAACTCTTAAAATTATACAATTCTAAGAGTTTTTTAATGTTTTAAACATTATTTTGTTATTTCTAAGTATATTAAATTGATTTTTTCATTTTATTTTCACTATTAGTGATAATGTTTTTATACACTTCTCTGTAATTTTTGATGCAGTCGTCAACATCAAAATGATATATTTTAGTTAATTCTCCGTCTGATGGATCAATTTCTTCTCTAACTAGTATACCGCCTAATGCTAGTAATGTTTTATTTGATCCAATATTATCAGACGAACAAACTAGCGTAATTTTTTCTAATCCAACTTTTTTTGCTTCAATTAATCCTAAATATAAATTTATTTTATTATATCCCTTTCTTCTTTCTGTAGGCCTTATTCCATATCCAATGTTTCCACTGAATTTTTTCATGGACTCGGGCAAATTCCATCTAATATTAATGGCTCCAATAATTCGATTATCTTTTTTTCTTATAAGTAAAAAAGTTTTAATCGCACATTTATTAATTTTTTTTGAATATTCTTCATTTTCTCTTTTTAAACAATTATTTAATACTTCGTCAAATGGATATCCTTCATATATTTTATATAACATTTCTATACCATTAATATCGGAATTGTAGGTATCTAATTCTTTTAAATATTCAATTATTTCTTCTTTTCTTTTTAAAGATGGTTTTTCTAAATAAAAATTTTCCATAAAGATATTCCTTTCTTTTCATATTATATATGAAAAAAAGATAACAAATCAAATTTACTTATTAAAAGGAAATTTATTTTAAATAAAAGAACTATATAATTAATATTTATTTGACTTTTTAAATACTATTTAGTATAATTGAAATTCCGATTGAAAAGCAGTAAACAATATTCAAATATTGTTTTCTTTTGTTAAAGGGGATGAAAAAAATGACATATGATGTATTTTTAATTAGAATAGGAATGAGCTTTTTATTAAGTTTTTGTATTGGACTAGAAAGACAATGGAGAAGAAGAGCAATAGGGCTTAGAACAAACGTCTTAGTAAGTATAGGAGCCTTCTTATTTGTTAGTTTTTCTGTTCAAACAAACGCAGCTGACATGACAAGAATAGCCGCTCAAGTAGTTTCAGGAATAGGTTTTTTAGGTGCAGGAATAATTTTAAAAGATGGAACAAATATTAGAGGACTAAATACTGCTGCTACTTTGTGGTGTAATGCAGCTATAGGTAGTTTATGCGCAGCTGGACTTTTAATGGAAGCATGTATTGGAACACTACTAATTCTATTTGCAAACATCATTTTAAGATATACAACTCAAAAACTAAATATGATTCATAACAAAAATCAAAAATATGAAAATTATAGTTTAAAAGTCGTTTGCGAGGATGAAAAAGAAATAGTTATAAGAACACTTATTAGTCAAAGTATACATAAAGAACATATGCTTCTAACAAACATGGAAAGTCAAGAAATAGAAGGCGGAAAAATAAGAATATATGCAACCTTTCAAGTAAGTAGTGATAAGAATAATCTAATTGAAAAACTAGTCAATCGAATTGTTATGGAACCAGGAATTGTATCATCAGGATGGAAAAAAATAGACAAAACTAAAAATGAACAATTAGATGATGATGAAATGTAATAGTGATAAATTGACTACTAAAAAAATAAATAATGCATATAATATATTATCAAATTGTATCAATAAATATATGTATAAAAAAGATTAAAAAAAACATAATATATATAGATGTTTGATTTCAATTTGACTTTGTTTTGTTGTTATGGTATGATGGAAAAGCTTCGTCAAAAAAAACAAAGAGGTGAAAAAGTGAAAGCAGATCGGAGAGTTATCTATATATCACTAGGGGTTGCTTTACTTACAATAATATCATTATTTACATTTCAAAGTATTAAATTATCCGGAGGAGAAAAAAAAGTTGTAAAAAAACAAAACTATACAACTGAAAAAAGTATACCAAAAGAAAACGCTGATATTGTTTTGAAAAATATAGAACAAGAAAAACAAGCAGAAAATAACTTGGTATATGATGGAATGACATTAGAACAATTAACAGATAAGTTAAATCGTTCGTTAACATCTACTCTTTCAGGAAAAGGAGATATCTTTGCAAGAAGATCGATTGAACTTGGTATTGATCCATATTTATCAATTGCCATCGTTCTTCATGAAACAGGATGTACTTGGAATTGTAGTAATTTAGTAAAACAATGTAATAACGTAGGAGGAATGAAAGGATACCCAACATGTGGTAATAGCTCTTACAAATATTTTCCAACTTTAGAAGATGGAATTAACGGATATATAGATAATTTGTATAATAACTATGTTGCGCAAGGTCTAACAACACCAGAACTTATTAATCCTAAGTATGCAGCAAGTCAAACTTGGGCAACACAAGTAAACAGATATATAGATAAGATAAAAGCAAGTTAAAATTTAACTTGCTTTTTCGTTTATAAAATTTAATAAAATATCAGGGTTTTCATTATCAAAAACAATTTTATGTATATAGTCAATAATATTAATTTCAATATTATTTTTTTTAGCTATTTCAGAAATATTTTTTAAAGCTAAAATACCTTCAATTAAATTGTTAGCTTTAAAAACCTCAATTTTATCACTATCTTCTTTAGATCCAATCAAATTACCAAAACTAAAATTACGACTCTTAGTACTATTACATGTAAGAATCAAATCGCCAATTCCAGCATATTCTAAAACCGTTTCTTCTGAACAATTTAATTTAATTAACAATTTTCTTGTTTCATTTAAACATTGCGTTAAATAAGAAGCTTTAGTTGATTCTAGACAATTTAATCCGTTTAAAATACCAGAACCAATCGCAAAAGCATTTTTAATTGTTCCACATAATTGAATACCAATAACATCACTTGATTTAGTTAGACGCAAATTCGGACTGCTTAATGCAGTTATAACTTTGTCGCAAACTTTTAAATTTTTACTAGCAATAGATAATCCAATTGGCTTGTTAGAAATTAAATCAATTGCAAAAGAAGGACCAGAAATAGCACAGATATTATTATCTAAATAATTAGAAACAATATCAGATAAAAAAATTCCATTATGAATACCCTTAGAAGCAATACAAATTATTTGCTCTTTAGAAACAATCTTCTGTAGCTCAACACATACATCTTCATAAGCACTACTAGGAATAACCATAATAATTAAATCTTTGTCTTTAATACATTCTTCCATATCTAAAGTAAATTCAATTTCTTCTGGGATAATAGTATCAGGAAGAACTTTAATATTTTTGTGATACTCTTTAAGCATATTATATTCATCTTCAAATTTAGTCCACATTGTCACTTTATTTTTATTATTAAAAGCACAAGTAGCAAGAGCGATACCAAAAGCTCCAGTACCTAATATTCCTATATTCATAAAATCACCTCTATAGTTACTTAAGAATTATAACACATATTTAATATTAAACAAAGCTATGATATAATAATAACTATAAAAGGTGATAAAATGGAAGTGTTAGAAATAGAAAGAAGTATAATCAAAAAATATAGAAAAGATATATGGACTAAATTTGTTAAAGCAATAAATGAATTTGAAATGATTAAAGAAAACGATAAAATAGCTGTTTGTATTTCCGGTGGGAAAGATTCTATGCTTATGGCTAAATGTTTTCAAGAATTAAAGCGCCATGGGAAATTTTCTTTTGATTTAGAATTTTTAGTAATGGATCCGGGTTACAATAAGTTAAATAGAAAAAAGATAGAAGATAATGCTAAAAAGTTAGGAATTCCGATAACTATCTTTGAAACAGAAATATTTAACATTGTTGATAATATAGATGATTCACCATGCTATTTATGTGCTAGAATGCGAAGAGGAAATTTATATAGTAAAGCAAAAGAATTAGGATGTAATAAAATAGCTTTAGGACATCACTTTGATGATGTTATAGAAACTATTTTGATGAGTATGTTATATGGTGGAGAAGTTAAAACCATGATGCCTAAATTGCACAGTACTAATTTTGAAGGCTTAGAACTTATAAGACCTATGTATTTTATTAGAGAAAAAAAGATAATTTCATGGGCTAAAAATAATGAACTTAGTTTTTTAAATTGTGCTTGTAAATTTACAGAACAAAATAGTAAAAAAGAAAATGAATCGAAAAGAAAAGAAATAAAAGAATTAATTGAAAATTTAGAAAAAGTAAGTAGTTATATTCCTATGAATATTTTTAAAAGTGTTTATAATATAAACTTGAATACAATTATTGGATATCATAAAGATGATATGAAATATAATTTTTTAGATGACTATGATGATTAATTAAATAGAGGTGATAAAATGGAAATTTTAAAATATTTAAAAGATGATTTATTAATAATTACTAATGAATCATACAAAGAAGAAATATTGTTAAATTTAAAATCAATGTATCGTCTCAAATTTATGTCAATGAAAGAATTTATTCGAAATTTAACTTTTTCTTATGATGAAAGATCTGTTTATTACCTAATGAAAAAGTATAATCTTAATTATGATGTAGCTAAAATGTACCTAGAAAACATTTATCATGAAACTGATACAAAAGAAGAAAAAGTAGAAAAATTAAAACAAATCAGACAGGAACTAGATGATAGTAATCTATTAATATATAATAAATATTTTAAAGATTATTTAAAAACAGTAGATATCATTGTTTATAACTATGATGTTAATAATTATGAAAAAAGCAAAATTCAAGAAATTGAAAAAATAACTAAAGTTACTTATTTAAATGATAGTTCCATAAAAAAAGAACAAGTTGTATATGAATTTTCAAATATAGAAGAAGAAATTGTTTATGTCGCAACACAAATTAGAAAATTAATGGAAAAGAATGTACCTTTATCATCAATAAAAATAGTTAATATTGATGATACGTATATAAATCCCCTTAAAAGAATATTTGACTTTTTTAATATAAATATTGATTTAAACGATGAATATATATATTCAAATGTCCTTGTAAATAAATTTTTAATTCAGTTAAAAGAAACAAAGGATATTTCTATGGCTTTAAAATCATTAGAAAATAATTTAGAAATATATGAGAAGGTTTTAAATATTTGTAATAAATACGCTTTTGTAAATGATGTTGATGAATATGTAATTACTTGTATTGAAGAAGAATTAAAAACGACAAGATTAAAAAATTTACAAGAAAATATTAAATTAGTAAATTTAGATAATTACTTTAGTAATAATGATTATGTCTTTTTAATGAATTTTAATCAGAAAAGTATACCTAAAATATATAAAGATGAAGATTATCTAAGTGATCAAATAAAAGAACAATTAGGTATAGATACATCTGTATTATTAAATAAACTAGAGAGTCAAAAAATAATGAATCAAATTGCAAGAATAAATAATATTATAATAACTTATAAATTAAAAACGCCATATGAAAATTGTTATAAGTCAAAGCTGTTAGAAAATAAAAAATTTAAAATTGAAAAAATTAATAACAATGATAAATATAATTATTCATCTATATATAATAAATTAGAACTTGCAAAAGAAACAGATAAATTTATAAAATATAATCAAAAATCCGAAACATTAGATTTACTATCTCATATAACTTCAAATCCTGAATATCAAACTTATAATAATAAGTATAATGGAATTAATAAAGAAGATTTACTGGATTATTTAGATAATAAATTATTATTATCATATTCAAGTATTGATAATTATTATCGATGCGCTTTTAGATACTATGTTGAAAATATTTTAAAATTAAGCAAATACGAAGAAACATTTTCAATGTATATTGGTAACTTATTTCATTATATATTATCAATAGCTTTTAATGAAAATTTTGATTTTGAAAAAGAATTTAAAAACTATATAAATAATAGAGAGTTTGATGTAAAAGAAGAATTTTTTATAGAAAAACTAAAAAAAGAATTATTGTTTGTAATTGATACTATTAAAAAACAGAATCAGATTTCTCATTTTGAAAAAGAATTACATGAAGAAAAAATTTATATTAATAAAGAAGGAAATGTAAAAATAACATTTATGGGAATTATTGATAAATTAAAGTATAAAGAAATAGATGGTACTAACTATGTTGCTATAATTGACTATAAAACAGGAAATCCTAAAACCAATTTAACCAATACTATTTATGGTATTGAAATGCAATTGCCAATCTATCTTTATTTAGCTAAAAATAATAAAAAAATAAAAAATGCTAAAGTTATGGGATTATATCTCCAAAAAATTATTAATAAAAAAATAACGAAAGATCCTAATAAAGATTATAAAGAAATGTTAGAAAATAATTTAAAATTAGAAGGTTACAGTCTAAATCAAGAAAACATTTTAGAAGAATTTGATATTACTTACAAAGATAGTAATATGATTAAAAGTTTAAAAACAAGTCCTAAAGGATTTTATTCATGTTCGAAAATTTTAAATGAAAAAGAACTTGATTTATTAGAACAAATAGTTAGTAAAAAAATAGAAGAAGCTGAAAAAAATATATTGAGTGGTAATTTCAATATTAATCCTAAAAGAATAGGAGATAATCTAAAAGGATGTGAATATTGTAAATACAGAGAACTATGCTATCTAAAAGAAGAAGATATTGTTAATTTAAAAGAATACAAAGATTTGTCTTTCCTTGATAATAATTAAATAATAATATATACTTTTATTCTTTTTTTTTGTTATAATAGTAGGCAATAATTTTATGGAGGTGATTTATGTGTTCAAAATAAAAATTATTGAAAAATATAGGGAGTTATTTGAAGAATGTAAGAAATATCCAAGAATACAATTAACTAACAATAGAAGCATACCTGCAGTACCTGCTGAACTTACTGAAGAAGAAATGGATCATATAGTAGAAGGTGGTTTTATTGAAAATTTTTGCTTAGATGAAGAAGATATGAAACGTTTAATAAAACACCGTTCTAAAAGAAAAAATAACCGTTAATTGATAAAGGTAATCATGATATCAAACTATTTGCAATCGCTATAGTCTATAATGAAGATGATATAATAGATGTGTTTTATTATTTTCCTGAAACGATTAAAACAAAGCAAGAATATTTGGAATTTATTCAAAATGTATTTTCAAAATTAGACGAGATATTTTTAATATGTAATGACTATAAACAAGAACTTAAAATTTTAAAAAATATAAAATTATTACTCAATAAATTTATTTATAATGTAGATAAATTTGGAAAAATAGAGGCAAATGAAATAAAGTTTAATCAGAATTATCATTGGCTTCAAGCAATAAAAGATAAAAATAAAGTAAAACAATTAGAATTAATCCCAGATAAAAAAGAAAATTTAACAATTAGTTAAGTAGATTAAATCTACTTTTTTTAGTATAATTATATTAGAAGGTGATAGTGTGTTAAAAAAAATAATAAAACTATTAATACCAATTTTAATAATTATATTTCTATTTAAAATAATAAAACCTTTTAAAAATGAATCGGCTAGTAAAACAATTTCAAAAGCAGATAAAACTCAGGCTCTTGCCTTTGTTAAAGCGGTTGAAGATTATTGTTCTTTAGAAATGGTTAAAGGAAGACCGATTCCTGATCGTATAACTAATCCAGATGAAGTACTATTTGATGGAGAAGCACCTAGAATAATGGATATGACATTAACAAACGATTGTCGTGCTAAAGGAACATTTACCTATAAAACAACGACATATGAATATAATTATAAAACAGAGAAGCTAACAATTAAATAAAGGTGGTGTTATAATGCCAAATTGGACAAAAGAACAACAAGAAGCTATTGATAAAGAAGGAACTAACATCATTGTAAGTGCAGGAGCAGGAAGCGGAAAAACAGCTGTACTATCAGAACGTGTTTTAAGAAAAATAAAGAATGGTATATCAATTAATGAACTTCTAATTTTAACATTCACAAATGCAGCTGCAAGTGAAATGAAAGAGCGAATAAGAAAAAAACTACTTGATGATAACTTATTAGAAGAAGCAAATAATGTAGATTCTGCCTATATCACAACATTTGATAGTTATGCTTTATCAATTGTAAAAAAATATCATTATCTTTTTAATATATCAAGAAATATAAAAATAATTGATTCTAACGTTATTAACTTAAAAAAAGAAGAAATAATAAACCAAATATTTGAAGAAATGTATACAAAAAAAGAAACAAAATTCTTAAAATTAATTGATGATTTTTGTTCTAAGGATGATACTGAAATAAGAAATAGTATTATTGATATAAGTAATAAACTAGACCTACGTTATGATAAAGAGGAATATCTAAATAATTATGTTGAAACATATTATAATAACTTAGACTACTTAGTTTTAAAATATCAATCTCTTCTAATAACAAAAATCAAAGAAATAAAAAACAAAATAAAAGAACTTAATTATTTGATAGATAATGATTATATAAATAAATTAAAAGAAGTTTTAGTTCCACTAATGGAAGCAAAAGACTATTTAAATATTAAAAATAGTTTGGATATAAAACTTCCACAACTTCCACGTGGTAGTGAGGAAGAAGTAAAAGCAAAAAAAGAAGAAATAAATAATTTAGTTAAAGAATTAAAAAAAATGACTAAGTATGAAACAGAAAAAGAAATAAAAGAAAATTTATTGTTAACTAAAGATTACGCCGAAATCATTTGCCAAATAATTATTGAATTTACAAGCCGTCTGGATAAATATAAATATGAAAATAATCAATTTGAATTTATTGATATTTCTAAAATGGCTATTAAAGTTGTAAAAGAAAACAAAAATATTCAAGAAGAACTAAAAAACTCATATAATGAAATATTATTAGATGAATATCAAGATACGAATGATCTGCAGGAAGAATTTATTAAATTAATCGAAAATAATAATGTCTATATGGTTGGTGATATTAAACAATCCATTTATCGCTTTAGAAATGCAAACCCATATATATTTAAAGAAAAATATGATAATTATTCTAAAAATAACAATGGATATAAAATCGATTTAAACAAAAATTTTAGATCAAGAAGGGAAGTACTTAATAATATAAATCTGATTTTTAATTATATAATGGATGATAATATAGGTTCAGCTAATTATGAAAAAGAACATCAAATGATTTTTGGAAATAAAGCATATGAAGAAAAAGGAAAAACAAATCAAAATAACGACTTTGAAATATTGACATATGAATATGATAAAAATGAAGGCTATAGTAAATCAGAAATAGAAATATTTATGATAGCCAAAGATATAAAAGACAAAATAGAAAATAAATATCAAATTTATGATAAAGATAAAGAAATAAAAAGAAATATAACATATGAAGACTTTGTAATTTTAATGGATCGTGCAACTAATTTTGACTTATATAAAAAAATCTTCGAATATTTAGAAATCCCCCTAACTATCTATAAAGATGAAAACATAAATAATAAAAATGATTTAAACATTATTAAGAATATAATAAATCTAATTTTAAAAAGACAGGCAAATGTTATCGATGAAGAATATAAATATTATTTTATGAGTATAGCTAGAAGTTATCTATTTAGAATGAATGATCAGCAAATATTTAAATGTATTAAAGAAAATAAATATGAAGAAACTGACTTAATTAAAAAAATAGATGAAATAAAAGAATTAATAGATCAATTATCACTAAAACAAATTATAAAAAAAATAATAGATAACTTTGAATTTTATGATAAATTAATAACCGTTGGAGATGTAGAAAAATCAATTATTGGTTTAGAATATATCTTAAATTTAAGTTCTAACTTAGAATCACTTGGATATGATCTTCAAAAATTTTCAGAATACTTAAATGATATTGCTCAGAAAAAATATAATGTAACATACTCTTTAAATACCAATAGTGAAAATAGTGTTAAAATAATGACAATACATAAGTCGAAGGGATTAGAATATCATATATGTTATTATAGTGGTCTCTATGTTTCATTTAATAAAAGTGATATAAAACAAAAGTTTACTTATGATAATAAATATGGAATTATTTTGCCAATCTTTCAAAATGGTATAGATACAACTATTGTACCAACATTAATGAAAGAAAAATATTTAAAAGAAGAAATAAGTGAAAAAATAAGATTATTTTATGTTGCACTAACAAGAGCAAAAGAAAAAATGATTTTAATTTTACCAAAAAGTTCAAAAGAAAAATATTTAGAAACTAATTTAGTAGATGATTATATAAGATTAAAATATACATCATTTAGTGATGTTTTGAACTCTATTTCTAATATTTTGGAACCATATAAAAAATTAATAGATGTAAATAGTTTAAATCTAACTAAAAATTATAATTTTATTAAGCAAAGAAAACAAGAAAACAAAACGAGTATTACCGACAACCAATTAAATAAAATAAAAGAAAATGTAAATATAATAACAAAAAAACAAGAACATTTTTCAAAAAAGACATTGAATTTACACACTAAAAGTGAATATGAAAATATGTTGTATGGTAGAAGAATACATGAAAAATTTGAATATGATGAGGATATGGAAAAAAACTTGCTTCAAAAATATTTTAATCAAGAAAGAGTCAAAAAAACATACCATGAATTTGAATTTATGTATGAAGAAGATAACATTAAATATCATGGAATAATTGACTTAATTTTAGAATTAGAAAATAAAATAATCATAATTGATTACAAATTAAAAAATATTCAAGATGAAAAATACTTATTACAACTTGAAGGATATAAAAAATATTTGAAAATGATAAGTAATAAAAAAATAGAAATATATCTTTATTCAATCAAAGAAGAAAAACTACAAAAAATAGAATAATAAGCATTTTTTTAAAATAATGAAATATAATTATTTTATAGAAAAAAAGATAAAATTGTTGACTTTTAACTTAATTTTTAGTACAATTTTAACTGGTACATTTTATTAATCCCATTAAACAAGTATTGGGAACACTTGTTTTAAAAATTAGAAAGGGAAAAGATTATGAAAGACACTTATATGCAAAAAAAAGAAGATTTAGTTCGTAATTGGTATGTTATTGATGCTGAAGGACAAAATCTTGGACGTGTTGCAACAAAAGTAGCTCACGTTTTAAGAGGAAAGCATAAACCAACATATACGCCTCATATCGATTGTGGGGACTTCGTAATTGTTGTTAATGCTTCTAAAGTTAATCTAACAGGTAATAAGTTAGATAAGAAAATCTATTATAACCATAGTGGATACACTGGTGGTTTAAGAGAAAGAACAGCTCGTGTTATGAAAGAACAATATCCTGTTGAAATGATGGAAAGAGCTGTAAAAGGAATGCTTCCAAAAGGAAGATTAGGACGTCAAATGTATAAAAAATTATTTGTTTACGCTGAAGGAACACATCCTCATATGGCTCAAAAACCAATTGAGTTAAAGATGGACTAAGGAGGGTTTTAAATGGAAAAATTATATATTGGAACAGGAAGAAGAAAAGCAGCAATTGCCCAAGTTAAAATGACACCTGGTAAAGGTAAAATAACTGTTAATGGTAGAGATGTAAAAGAATTCTTCCCATACGACACAAATGTAATGGATTTAAAACAACCTTTAGTAGCTACAAGTAATGAAGAAACATTTGATATCGAAGTAAAAGTAACTGGTGGAGGATTTACAGGTCAAGCTGGAGCAATCCGTTTAGGAATTACTAGAGCTTTATTAAAATATGATGAAGCAAATGAAGGTAATGAAGGATGCTATCGTCAAGTTCTTAAAAAATCTGGATTTGTTACACGTGATCCAAGAGTTAAAGAACGTAAAAAACCAGGACTTAAGGCAGCTCGTAGAGCACCACAATTCTCAAAAAGATAGAAAAATCAAAGTCGGAATATCCGACTTTTTTTGTAAAGTAAATATTTACATAAAAAAATATAAATGATATTATATATAAAGAAAAGAGGTAAAATTATGAAAAGAAGAACACCTACTTGGGTAATTGTTTTAATAGTAGCAATGGTTGTATTATTTTATGTTGGATTCATAGGTCTATGTATCTTTGTTAGTGATGATTCTGATGTTAAAACTAATAAAAATGGTTCTGTTAGTATTGATGATGGGCAATTAACAATTGAAAAAGGAACAAAAGGATATTATGATGAAAAAACGGATAATTTTTATATAATAGGTACATTAACTAATAATAGCTCTGATGATTATGATTATGTAACTATTAATTATCATGTTTCTGATAAAGATGGTAATATATTAGGAAATGCAACAGATAGTATTGATAATTTAGAAAAAGGTAAATCATGGAAGTTTAAAGTTGTTTATGAAAATGTAGATGCCAAAGAAGTAAAAAACTTTAAAATAAATAATGTATCAACATATTAGGAGAGATTATGAGATTAAGTAATGAATGGAAAGATTATAAAATAATAGATGCAGGAAATGGCGAAAAATTAGAAGACTGGAATGGGATTGTTTTAAGAAGACCAGATCCACAAGCAATCTGGAATACGACTAAAAATGATAAATGGAATAACCCTGATGGATATTATCATCGAAGTAGTAAAGGTGGAGGAAATTGGGAATTTACTAGAAATCTTCAAGAATATTGGACTGTAAATTATAAAGATTTAACCTTTAAAGTAACACCTACTAATTTTAAACACACTGGTCTTTTCCCAGAACAAGCGGTTAACTGGGATTTTGCTATGAAAAAGATAAAAGAATCAAAAAGAGAAATTAAAGTTCTCAATTTATTTGCATATACAGGTGCAGCTACAATGGCTTGTTCAAAAGCAGGAGCAACAGAAGTCGTTCACGTTGATGCTGCTAAAGGTATGATTGAATGGGCAAAAGAAAACATGAGACTATCAAATTTAGAAAATAATTATATTAGATTTATTGTCGATGACTGCTTAAAATTTGTTGAACGAGAAGCAAGAAGAGGACATAAATATGATGTCATTATTATGGATCCGCCTTCATATGGACGTGGACCAAAAGGAGAAATATGGAAATTTGAAGACAACATATATAAATTGATAAATGCTTGCTTAAAAATTTTAAGTGATAAACCATTATTTTTCCTTGTTAATTCATATACAACAGGTATATCTGCAACTGTTTTAGAAAATATTTTAAAGACAACAATTTTAAAACAATATCCATATGGAAAAGTAGAATCGGGAGAAGTAGGGCTACCTGTTTCCAAAAATGATTTAATTCTTCCCTGTGGAATATATGGAGTATGGGAAGAAAAATAAAAATTATATAAAGAGGAATATTAATCTTTTGAATAAAAGTACATATATTTAATTAGGTGATAAAATGTTACGTTATAAAATAACTGTATTATTTATTTTACTAATTAGTATATGTACTTTTAATTTTGTTGAAGCCGGAACAAATGAATTACCACTTCTAGGTAAAGTCATATATTTAGATCCTGGACACGGTGGTTTGGATCCTGGAGCCATGTATAAAAATATAAAAGAAAAAAATATAAACCTACAAATAAGTAAAAATCTGGAAAAAAGATTGACAAAACTAGGAGCAATTGTTTATCTAACACGTTATGATGATTATGATTTATCAGTAAATAATACAATTAATCGAAAAAGAAGCGATCTATCAAGAAGAGGAAATATAATAAATAAATCTGATTGTGATTTATTTTTATCAATTCATTTAAATGCCGAAAATACTGGAATTTGGAAGGGAGCTCAAACTTTTTATAACACAAATAATAAAGAAAATAAAAAAATAGCAGAACTTCTTCAACAACAATTCAAAGAAGATTTAAATAGTAAAAGAAAAGCTAAAAATAAAAATGATTTATATTTACAAAAAAGGATAAATAGACCGGGAGTATTAATAGAGGTAGGATTTTTGAGTAATGCAAGTGAAAGATATCTCCTTAAACAAGAAAAATATCAAGATAAAGTAACTTTATCAATAGCAAACGCCTTATTAAAATACTTTAAATAAATATCGAAAGATATTTTTTCTTTACATTTATATACACTTTTTACCTAGCAAAATAGAAATACCAAAAGCATTGTGATATAATGAAAATATGAGAATAAGGTGATAATATGGCAAATAAAATATTTAAAAGTATTGATGAACAAATAGAAATTTTGAAATCAAAAGGATTAGTCATAAACGATTTAGATAAAACAAAAGACATTTTATTTAGAGAAAATTACTTTTTTATTAGTGGTTATCGTCATATGTTTATGCGTGGAAATAAAGAAAAAGGTTTTATTGAAGGAACAACTTTTGAAGAATTGTATGCGGTCTTCGTTTTCGACAGAAAAATTAGAAATATTATGTTTAAATATATTTTGGTAATTGAAAATAATATTAAATCAATAATTAGTTATCAGTTATCTAAAAAATATGGTTTTAAAGACAAAGATTATTTAAATCCTAAAAACTTTACTCAAGATGCTTTAAGAGTAAGACAAGTTTATGACGTTTTAAATAAAATGAAACGTCAAATTAGAGTTAACGGAAAACAACACACAGCAACATTGCATTATATAAGTAACTATGGATATATTCCAATGTGGATATTAGTAAAAGTTCTATCATTTGGTCTTATTAGTGAATTATATGGAATATTAAAAACAGAAGATCAAGTTACAGTTTCAGAATTTTATGATTTAAATACAGAAACATTAGGTATTTATCTTGCTCTTTTATCTAATTTTAGAAATTTATGTGCTCATGAGGATATATTATACGATCATAGAACACAAAGACAAATTCCAAATACGAAATATCATTATGAATTAGAAATTCCAAAAGATGAAGAAGAATATAAATATGGAAAAAATGATTTATTTGCCTTAATTATTATCTTTAAACAAATGCTTAGAGATGAAGAATTTGTAGATTTAATTAATGAACTTAGTTATGAAATAGATGTATTAGATGGGAAAGTTGATACAGTTCCTTTAAATACAATATTAAATAAAATTGGATTTCCAGATAATTGGCGTGAGATAAGTAAAATAGACTAAGGAGGAAAAATGAAAGCAAAAACAAAATTTGTTGTGTGCTGTACGATTTTTCTATTTATTGGTGTAGCAGGTACAATTTTTGTTTATAATAATTTTAACCTTTATAAGACAAAAGAAACGAAAGTAACACGAGTTAAAATAACAGAAAAGAATACTATAAAAAAAGCTATCAATAAAGTAAAAGATAGTGTTTTTGTCGTTGAAACATATGATCAATTTAACAATAAAGTCGGAACGGGAACCGGTTTTGTATATAAAATAGATAATAATTATGGTTATATAATAACAAATCATCATGTTATTTCAAATTCAGAAAATATAATTGTTACTAATATAAGTGGGGCAGAGGCAAAAGCTAAATTACTTGGCAGTGATGAATATTCAGATATAGCTGTTTTAGTTGTTGATAAAAAATATGCCTTAAAAAAAATAGAACTAGGTAGTAGTTCTAATTCTGAGATTGGAGATACTGTTTTTACAGTTGGTTCACCACTTGGAAAAAAATACATGGGAACAGTTACAAAGGGAATTTTGTCTGGAAAGGAAAGACAAGTTGAAGTTAGTTTAACTAATGGAAGTTTTATAATGGAAGTTCTTCAAACAGATGCAGCTATTAACCCTGGAAATAGTGGAGGCCCCCTTTTAAACATTAATGGAGAAGTAATTGGTGTAACTTCGATGAAATTAGTTGAAGATGAAATTGAAGGTATGGGGTTTGCTATTCCAATTGAATTAGTATCAGCTTCTTTATCGGATTTAGAGCAAGGAAAAGAAATTGAAAGACCTCTATTTGGTGCACAATTGTTTGATGCTGATAAAGCTTATTATTTAAGAAATTATAATATAGATATTAATCAAGACATAAAAGAAGGAACAATAATTGTGAAATTAGAAGATAATTCGCCAGCTAGCAAATCTGGATTAAAAATAGGTGATGTTATAATAAAGTTAGATGATAAAAAAGTTGAAAATACTGCTCATTTTAGATACTTACTATATAAGCATCATATAGGTGATAAATTAAAGGTAACTTATAATAGAAATGGAAAGGAACAAATGACAGAAGTTGTTTTAAATAAAAAGATTTCTTAAAATTAAATTTTGTTTTTTATAAAGTTTGAAAAAAAAGAGGACATTGTGATATAATAATTGTAAATAATAAAGAAGGATAAGATGTGTATATGAAAAGATGTATGATAAATGGTATTAAATTTTTATTTGTTTTGTCATTAATTTTTCCTATGACAGCTCAAGCTATAACTTTAAAACAATATGAAGATCAAGTAGCAAAATATACAGCTGAATTAAATGAGAAAAAGAATCAAATAGCTAAAAATACAGAAGAAGTTTCAAAAATAAAGGATAGAATTGAAAGTATTAAACAGCAAATAAAAGAATCAGGAGCTGAAATAGAACGACTAGAAAATGAAATTAATAAAAGTAATGAAGATATTGAAAAAAAACAAAAAGAAATAAAAAAAGTTGTCAATTCTTATCAGAAATCAAATAGTGGTAATTTTTATTTAGAGTATATTTTAGGCGCTGATAATATTACTGATATGATTTATCGTTTTTCTGTTTCAGAGCAACTTACCGCTTATAATGAAAAAACAATAAAAGAGTTAGATTCATTAATTAAATCTAATGAAAATAAAAAGGTAGAATTAAATAAAAAACAATCTGAATTAGGTAATTTAAACTCACAATTGTATGAAGAGCAAAGTAAAATTGAATCAGATACAGTAAAAATAGAAGGAACTCTACCTTCAACCGAAGGACAAATTGATTTTTATAAAAAAAGAGTTAGTTATTATAAGGCAAAAGGATGTAAATCTAATGATGTAATTGGAGTTAACTGTGATGTACCCGTTAGAGTAAAACCGAGTGGATCATCAGTTGCAGCTGGAGAATTGTTTGGTAAAAATGGATTTAGATTTCCTGTTATTGGTGGTAAAATAACACAAAATTATGGAAATAATGGTCATAAAGGAGCCGATATAGGTAAAGGCTGTGGAACACCAATTTATGCTGTCGCACCTGGTAATGTTTATTATGTTGGTTCAACTTTGGATACATATGGAGCAAAAATGGTTTTAATTGTTCATAATTATAATGGAAGATTAGTATTTTCTCAATATGCTCACTTGAGCGGATATAATGTTTCAGTGGGACAATCTGTAACAACTAGTACTATAATTGGTTATATGGGAAATACTGGATATTCATTTGGATGTCATTTACATTTAGAAATGTCTGAAGATATAGGATGGGGTTATAATGATTCAGCTGCTCCTTACAAATCTTATGTAAGAAGGATAATTAATCCTTTTACATATGTACCAAGACCATAATAAAATGTATTAAAAAGCTTTTAATTGAAAAAGCTTTTTTTAATTTTTTAAACATGATTCATAAATAATAAAAAAGTGTGACTTGTTAAATTGAAAGTAACTTAGATTATTTGGAAAATGATAGTGATTTATGTTACTATTGTATGTAGTGGAGGAAGTTTTATGGATGAAGTAAATTATAAAAAACTAAACAGAAGTATAAAAATGTATCCCATATTTTATGGATTAACAGCGGATCTAATATTTTGGATTGCAATAAATACATTGTTTTTAACAACAGTTAAACATTTATCAGCAGCTCAAATTAATTCAATAGAGGCAGTAGGAACAGTTGTTGGAATATTTTTTCAACTCATTCTAGTAAAAATAGTAAGAAAAATAGGAAATTTAAATTCTGTAAAACTGGGTGTTATGCTTTTGTTTTTATCCGTATTATTAAACACTATTTCAACAAATTATATTGGTTTTTTAATTGCAGAATTATGTTATGTTATTGGCTTTGTATTTAAACATATGGACAATGTAATTTTGATTAAAAATCTAAAATATTTAAATAGATCAGAAGAATATATTAATTACCAAACGAAAGGAAGTACAATATATTCGTTTATAACTTTATTAATTTCATAGTTTCTGGTTTTATGTTTAATATTAATCCATATATTCCAATGATAATATGTTTGTTAGTGTGTTTTATAAATATTATTTTAACATTTTTATTTATCAGAGATCCTTTTGATAATTTAGTGAGAAAGTCATTATTTGAAAATAGTCATGAGTCAGTACACGATAAAATAGTTAATTATATTAATTTGATGAGAAAAATATTTACTTTAATATATAGTACCATAGTTGCTAGTATGCTTGTTAAATTTAATTATGTTTATGTTATGTCACTTCTTTTAGTATTAGCAATTTCTTTTCTTTTTATTGTTTGTCGTGTTTATAAATTGCTAGAAGGGAAAAAAGAGAATGTATAATATTCAACTTGCAAAGAAAGAAGATTTAGAAAGCTTTCATCGAATAATTATTTTAAGATGTAAATGGTTTAAAGATAATAAAATAAACCAATGGAAAATTAATTCGTATCCAGTGAGATATGATAAATCGTATTTTGAAAAACAAATGATAGACAATAAATTGTTTATAGCAAAGAAAGGTAATGATGTTGTAGGTGGATTTTTACTTATAGATGATGATCCTAATTATTGGTCTGATTGTGATAAAGTAAAAGCATATTATCTCCACCATTTTGCATCAAAAGTAGGAGAAAAGGGAATTGGTAAAATAATGATTAATTTTGCGCTTGAGGAAGCAAAAAAGAATAACAAAGAATATTTAAGATTAGATTGTGTTTCTGATAATGAAAAATTAAATAATTATTATAAAAGTTTAGGATTTGAATGTGTAGCTCATATAAAAATGAAAAGTTGGAGTGAAAATTTGTGGCAAATAAAATTATAATTGATTGTAAAAATTAATTGGAAATGACTCTTTTTTGATTATTAAAATAGAGTTGTTTTTTTTAGGCTATTTATAATAATTAATAACTAATCGTTAATTTTTTCATACAATATTTTAGGAGGAATTATTATGAATTATAAGATAGTTATAGATCCAGGACATGGAGGAGATGACCCTGGAGCATCAGGAAATGGAATTATTGAAAAAGATTTGAATTTAAAAATTTCAAATTATATGTATGACCAGTTTAGAAAATTGGGAATACCGGTTAAATTAACTAGAACGACAGATGAAACTGTAAGTCCAACAGAAAGAACACAAAGGATTTTAGATGCTTTTGGTAATAATAATGATGTTATAGTTATTTCTAATCACATAAACTCCGGAGGTGGTGAAGGCTCTTGTGGTAAATTAACTTTCTTCGAGATAAAAAAACGATTTATTTATCTATAATAAATCGTTTTCATTTTAATATAAATCTGCAAATGGATCTTCTTCTTGATTTTCTCTAATTAAAACACTTTCTGTTTCTTCAGGTAAATTTTTTATTTTTTCTATTAATTGATTGACCCAATTAGGTAGAGTGCCTTTTGAGTTTATAATACTTTTGGTATGTACAAATAGTTTTAGTCCTTTTTTATTACAAGAAGCTGTATTTAAATTATCTTCCAGAACAGTATGAAATAACATGTATTTATCGCTTATTGTAGTTTCTGGAAAATCTATTTCATTAATATTTAATAAATCAAATAAACACTTGTTTTTCTTTTTACTATTTTCTTCATCATCAGTGCCAATATTTTGAGCATCTCCGTCAAAGATTATATAGCAAGGTATTCCAAATTCTGAATATAATCTATAGAATCTATCTAATTCATTTTTGCCACCGCATCTAACTATAGTAATACCATTAGCTATATAATCAAAACCAGCTAAATTAAAAAAGTATGGCAACAATAATGCTTCTGATTCACCCTCTACTAAAATTATTTTTTTAGCAAATATCGCCTCACTTGCTTTTTGTGAATCACCAGTATTTTCATATGCGTTTTTAAAATGTAATTTAATATCTTCTTCGGAACTATCTATGTTAGTCCTAATTTTCAAATCTTCTTTAAAGTCTTTTGGATTTGCTTTTTTAACGTATGTACCTAAATCTTTATTTTTTCTTACTACACAAATTTCATCAAAATATCCTAAGTCTATAAATTCTGTTGAATGAGTAGTTAAGAATATTTGAGTTCCACTATCTGCTAACTCTCTAATGATTTTATAAAAATTTCTTCTTCCATGAGGATGTAAAAATAATTCTGGTTCATCAATAAAAATTGGGGTATTGTTCTTAAGTTTTAATTTGGAATATGCTTTTAAAATTGCAATTGTAATACTTGCTTGAACCCCCATACCTAATTCTGAAGCTCTAAAGTTTAAATTCATATCACTTTCATGTACTGTGAGTTGAAGAGTTTTATAGAAATTCCAAGGATCATATAAATTTAAATCAACATCAAAATTTTCGTTTTCTTTATTTAGTTGTTTTGCAGTTTCTTCTTGCAAAATATTTTTAAAGTTTTCCATTATGTTATTTCCATCATCGTCTTTAACTGAAAACAAATATTCATCCCTAAGTTTTATTAATTTATTTTTGAAAATTTCTGATTTTAATGTTTCTTCACCTGTTGTTTCATCTATTTCTTTTTCTGTATTAAATTTACTATTAACATCTTGCAGAAATCGACCAATTAATGTATATTTGTTTGATGGCAAGTAATCACTTATCTCTCTATCTACACCAATAAAGGATGAAATATATTTTTTTCTTGCTTCATTTGTGATATAACCATTATTTAAATTAAGTCCGGATTTTTCTCTATTTCCACTATCATACCATACTTGTGATAGTGATAATTTATTACCATCATCAAAACTTAATGATATATTTATATTCTTACTTGTATCACCCATATAGTAGTCTTCTGTAGAAATATTATTAAATGATGGATATACTGGACCAATTAACCAAGTTATTGCTTTAAAAATATTACTTTTGCCAACACTATTTTCGCCTATAAATACATTAACTTTTGGTGACAGGTCTATATCGATATCTTTTATGCTTTTATAATTGCTAATTTTAATATTATTAATTTTCATTTTTCACCTCGTAAAAATAATAGATTTATTTGTCTATTATTATAACACAATTTCATTACATAACACAATTTCATTACTTTTGTTATTATGGACACATAAAAATCAATAAAATTCAATTAAATCCTTCTCAAGATAAAATAAAAATGGTATAATGATTATAGGAGGTAGAACACATGAAAAATAAAAAGTATACTTATATTAGTTTGTTTAGTAGTGCTGGTATTGGATGCTATGGATTTAAAATGGAAGATTTTGAATGTGTTGCTACTAATGAACTTATAGAAAGAAGATTAAATGTTCAAAAATGTAATCATAAATGTAAATATGATTCTGGTTATATTTGTGGTGATATTACTTTAGATGAAACAAAAAATAAATTGTTTGATGAAATAAAATTATGGAATAAAAAAGAAAATATAGATAATATTGATGTAGTTATTGCGACTCCACCATGCCAAGGTATGTCAGTTGCTAATTTAAAAAAGAATAATGAAATTAATAGAAATTCTTTAGTAATAGAATCAATTAAAATTATTAAAGAAATTAAACCAAAAATATTTATTTTTGAAAATGTATCAGCATTTTTAAAAACTGCTTGTATTGATGTAGATGACAAAATAAAATCTATTGAAGAAGCAATTAATAATAATTTAGATAATGATTATGTTATTATGAGTCGTGTAATAAACTTTAAAGATTACGGTTCAAATTCAAGTAGAACTAGAACTCTTGTAATTGGTGTTAGAATGGACTTTGAAGATTATATTTCTCCAATTGATTTATTTCCAAAAAGAAGAAAAGAAAAAACATTAAAACAAGTAATTGGAAAATTAAAACCTTTAACTGAATTCGGTGAAATAAGTAACGATGATATTTATCATTTCTTTAGAATTTATCCAGAACATATGCGTTCATGGATTCATGATTTAAAAGAGGGTGAATCAGCTTTTGACCAAAAAGATGATAACAAGAAACCTCATACTATTGTAGATGGTAAAATTAAAATTAATGCTAATAAAACAGGAGATAAATACAAAAGACAATTTTGGAATAAAGTTGCTCCATGTATTCATACAAGAAATGATCAACTTGCTAGCCAAAATACTGTTCATCCATCTGATGATAGAGTATTTAGTATTAGAGAATTAATGAATATAATGACTATTCCTAAAACCTTTAAATGGGTAGAATTAGATGAAAAAGAATTAAATAAATTATCACTTGAAGACAAAAGAAGATTTCTAAAAAAAGAGGAAGTAAATATAAGACAATCAATTGGGGAAGCAGTTCCAACTGAAATTTTTCATCAAATAGCAATCAATATTAAAGATAATTTAAATAGAAAAAATTATTCATTAAGAGAAATTAATAAGTTGATCAAAGATAATGATTTGTTAGATAATGGTAATCTTAATCATTTTATAAAGAATAATAAAGATATTTTATCTTTTACAACTTTATCTAAAATTGCAGAATTATCAAATGCTGAGCGAAATAATGAGGAAGCATTTTATACAAATAAAAAATTATTAAATTATATTTATAAGGAACTACCTAATATAAATAAAAAACAAATTAGAGTATTGGAACCATCAGTTGGAGTTGGTAATTTTATACCTTACATAATTGCAAAATATAGTTATGCAGAAGAATTGATTATCAATGTTGTAGATATAAATAATTACTCAATAGGTGTATTAAAGGAATTATTAAAAATAATTGATATTCCTGAAAATGTCACTATTAATTATATATGTGATGATTATCTTTTACATAATTTTGAAGTTAGATACGATGTTATAACTGGTAATCCACCTTTTATGAAAATGAACTCTAATAATAAATTACTTAATAAATATAGAGAAAACTGTATTAATAATGAGTCAAATAATACATCATCATATTTTTTAGAAAAGTCATTAATGATAGCAGATAATGTTGTTATGGTAATGCCTAAGTTTTTATTAAATACGGGTGAATATTCAATTACAAGAGATTATGTTTCTAATTTAAATATAAAATCTATAATTGATTTTGGAGAAAAAGGTTTTGAGGGTGTATTAATTGAAACAATATGTATAAACGTAAATACTTGTAATAAACCAGGTATCACTAAAGTACTATCGATAACACTTAAACAGGAATTGAATCAAAAACAAAAATATATAATTGATAAGAAATTACCATATTGGATTATATATCGTAATATAGAATTTGATAATTTATTAAATAAAATGGATTTTGATATTTTTGATGTTTTTAGAGATAGACAAATTACTAATAATAATAGTTCAAAAAGCAAAAAAGAAATATGGGTTATTAAATCACGAAATATAAATGATGATGCTACTGAAATAAATCATATAGATGATTATGATCAATATGTGGATGAAAATGACATAAAGAAATATAATGTTTATGAATTTTTAAATAATAAAAATGTTTATATTACTCCTAATATGTCATATAAACCTAGGGTATGCAAAAAACCTGTAGGCTCTATAGTAAATGGTTCGGTAGCAATATTAATTCCTAAAAATAATGTTAAATTGTCAAAAAAAGATATGTTATTTTATGCAACTGATGAATATAGAAATTTCTATAAAATAGCACGAAATTATCAAACCAGATCTTTAAACATTGATAAAACTTCGGTATTCTTTTTTGGAAAATTAAAGGAGGCATAATATGAATTGGTTAACAGAGGAACAAATAATAAAATTTATGAATCATTATAATTATGATATTAGAGAAAGCCATAATGCCAGATGGATAGATCAAAAGTGCACTCCTGATGTTTTATGTATAATAGCAGATTGTATATTAGAATTTGCAAATTCAAATCCAGAAAAAGAATATTTTAGTTCTTTAGATATTTGGCATAATGAATATACTGTTCAGAATGTAGAATCTATATTTAAAAAACCAAATCCTGATGAAAAAAAAGCAAGGAACGAATATGATAAATTTTTTCAGCAACCTATGGAATTGTTTTCAGCAGCTGGTATTTTAAATAAGAAAAAAGTCGGTAATAGAAATTATTACAAATTATGGAATAAGATGTTATTAGAGTATATTTCTATAAGAGAAATGAATGCATTAAAATTTTTAGAATTATATAATACTAAAGTTTTAAAAGATAGTGGTATATATAATTACTTTGAAGATTTTTTAAATAATCCAACTAGTAGTACTTATGAAAAAATGAAACATGAATTTGGAAGATTTACAGTATCTAATACTCCAATAAATGGTCAAACAGAATGTAATAGAATTTTTACAAAAGTATTAAATCCAATTGCATTTATGAATAATACTTACGGAACTGAAAAAGGTAGGATGTCTAAAGATAAAATTACGAAAGATATGCTAATGTATAATAGAAATAATTTTAGAGACATATATGTTAATAAACCAAAAGAAATGACAAGAGCAGAATACTATTATTCATTAAAAGATAAACCAAATACTAATCTAATTAAATACCAATCATCAAAGGCAAAGAAATTACTAAGATACTTTAATGATGCATTCAATGATGGATTATCAGAAATTAAAGATGAATTAGCTATAGGTCATGCGATTAATATGCATCATATATTTCCTGAAAATGAATTTGAAGAAATTAGTGGATATGTTGAGAATTTAATTGCTTTAACTCCTAGTCAACATTTTCAAAAAGCACATCCAGATGGAAATACAAGAATTATAGATAAAGGATTTCAACAAATTTTTTTATTAACTAAAGCAGATCACATTGAAGAAAATATAAAGCATGGTAAAGAAGTAATTTATTCTTTTGATAATTTTACTTACGTGTTATCAGTAGGCTTTGATAATAATACATATGAAGAAGTAGAAGATATGAATTTTACAGAATTAGTAAGACTAATTAATATGGAATATATAGTTTCTGGTGTTAAATAATTTTCAAAAAATGATAAAAATTCAAAAAGAAAGTTAAAAATCAAATCGTATTGAAAACGGACTTGATTTGACTTGACTCCGTCTTGTCAAGTAGTATAATATAGTAAAATATGCAAGGACTATGAAAAAACTTGCATGTTTTTTTTATGTCACAAATTGTGCATAGTATGACATAAATTGTACATGGATTGGGCTTGCATTGTTCATGTCAATTGGTATAATATGATAAAATATGTGAAAAAAGTAATAAAAAAGTTTATATAAAATTGTTAATTTTTTGAAATACATTTTTTCTATATTTAAAGGTTAAAATAATTAATATTCAAATTTAATCAGATTTTTTTTAGCACTTTTTTAGCATAAAAATAAGTTTTGATTTATGTAAAAACAAGTGATAAGATGTGGTTAAATAGGAAAAAGTATGTGGAGAAGAATTAAGTTCTTCTCTTTTTATATTGAAAGAAGGTGGATAAAAATTCAAAGCACGAGGAAGCACATTTTTTTGCTATTTTTTACGAAGTGGGCACTTTTTATAAAATTAGTAGCCACTTTTTTTGTTGCAATAAAAGGAGATATTTATTATGGGTAGCCACTTATAATAGAAAAAGTAGTCATTTTTGCAAGTGCAAAAATAGTTGTGCCACCTAATTTTACTCTTTATTTATAAGGGTAAAATCAAAAAGTGGTGGCATTTACCTTATGCCCATTAAAAAAATGTTAGGTTTTTTATTTAAAAATAGCTTAAAAAATAGTAAAAGTGGCTACCCATAATTTTAAAAAATATTTAAAAAGTACTTGCAAAATTTATTTTTTTAAGTGATAAATGGAACGAAATAAATTTGAACTTACAAGCGTTTAAATGCTCATATAAGAGATGTAAGTATCGGACTTAGTCAATTATGTGTATTCAAAATAATGAACCTTAAAATTGATTTATTTCATTAATGGAAGGAGGAATAAAAATGAAAGAACCATTTATCGTGAATACTTATTTATTAGATTACTTGATGAAAAACATTAGATTAATTTCAGAGTGTGATATTCAAGAAAAGGTACATAAATTTCCTTATACTAGATCAGTAAGTAATTTTTTTCAAAAGCTATCATATGAATATAATATTGATTTTGATGAAGAATTAATAAGTGAAAAATTATTATCAAAGATGATTGATGAAATAGAAGAAAACTTACCAAGATAAGGAGGATAATTATGTATATTAGTAAAGTAAGTGAAGATGTAAGTAAATTATTTTCTTACATGGAAAAATTAAATGATGAAAGTAAGTTAAAAGTTCTAATTTATATACTTAATCTAATTAACAATAATCAAATCAATGATAGAAATGAAACTAATCCAGATTTATTATTAGATGATGAATTAAAGATATTAAAGTTTTCTTATATAGGATTAAATGATAATTATTGTGAAATATTTATCCAATATTTAATTTCAGTTTATAACATAATGAATAAATATGATAAAGTTATGTATATAGAAAATAATGTTGAAGGATTAGTATATACCGAAGAAGAAAAAATAATTATTTATAAGATATGATAATGAAACATATTTTAAAAATAAAATAACTATGGTTACATTTGATTCAAAATTAAATGGATTTGATATTGCAAATAATATTTTAAAATTTAAGGAGAGTGATTAACATTAAAGATTTTATAATAATACCTAGAAAGGTAATGGAAGATAACTGTTTGACTAAATCAGACTGTTTTTTATTTGGAAATATTTATAATTTAAGTAGATTAAATGGTTATTGTTTTGCAACTAATAAAGTTTTATCGACTTTATCCTTTGTTAAGATAAGAACAATTAATTATTCACTGAAAAGATTAGAAAATAAAGGATATATTAAAATAGAAAGAATAAAAAATGCTAATTTAACGCAAAGAAGAATCTATATTAACATGATAGATAATTCTAGTTGATATGCAATACAATGCAGTTAGTACATGAATATTAGTTCATATATATAATATAAAGTAAAAGAAGAAAGAATATATAAAAAATTATATGTATAATTAAACAGGAGGTTTTGTTTATGAATTATAATGAGATATTATTATCTGGTGAGATAAATAATATTATAATTAATAATAAATACATTACATTGGGACTTACTTGTAAGAAGTATTCACCTAATGAGAATAGTAATATAGTTTTTGCTAGTTTAAGAGTATATAAAGATCTTTATGATAATAATAAGGGTCTTTTTTTGTTGGGTAAGAATGTTTATATAAAAGGATATTTGAATTCTTATTCTGATAAGAATAAAACAATCCATAATTATGTAACAGTAACCAAAATAGAAGGCTATAATTTTATTAGTGCTAATGGTCCAGTTATTGGAGAAGATTATGATGGAGTTATGTTATGGAATGGTAAAAGGTGTGAATCAATTCCACCAAGTGAAGAAGAATTAGCTGAATTAGAAGAATTACTTAAATCATTTAAGGATGGTGATTCTAGTGAATAAACATTATATAGTAGACATAAATTTAAGTATGAAAGAAGATAAAAAGGAAATTTTTAAGGAATTAATATTAAATTATTTATTAAAGCAAATTATGGAAGAAAAATAATTCTAATGATTTGCTTATTTTTATTTATCATGGTAAGATGCACTTGTCTCGAAGAAAGTTAAGTGCTATAAAATGAGGAGGTAGAAAATGAATTATAGTTACTTAACAAATATGAATTATAATGCAGGTATTTATATTAGACTTTCTCAAGAAGATAAAGATAAAAAATATGAGTCAGATAGTGAAAGTGTTACTAATCAAAAAGAAATATTAAGAGACTATTGTCTAAAAAATGGATTTAATTTAATAGATGAGTATGTAGATGATGGTTATTCAGGAACTAACTTTGATAGACCAGGATTTATTAGAATGATTGAAGATATAAAAAATAAAAAGATTAATCTTGTAGTAGTAAAAGATTTATCAAGACTAGGTAGAGATCATGTAATGACTGGTTATTATATTGAAACTTATTTTCCTGAAAATAAGGTAAGATTTATATCAATTGTTGAAAACTATGATAGTATGAAAAATCAAGCAAGTAATGATTCATCAACATTTATTATTGCTTGCAATGATTATTATAGTAAACAAAATTCATTAAAAATAAGAAATGTATTAGATTCTAAAAGAAAAGATGGTAAGTTTATTGGAAGTAAACCATGTTATGGATATATGAGAGATCCAGAAGATAAAGGACATCTAATTATAGATCCTAATACAGCACCTTATGTTAAGCAAATGTTTGAATGGAGAGCAAATGATATAGGTATATCTGAAATAGCAACCCGTCTTACTAAACTAGGAGCACCAACACCAAGTGCTTATAAAAATTTACCAATATCTTCAAGAGTAAAAGAAAAGAATGTATGGACAATACATTCAGTTAAAAAAATATTAGAAAATAGAATGTACACAGGTGATATGGTACAACATACTCAAACTAACATAAGTTATAAATCTAAAAAGAAAGTAACACTAGATCAAAGCTTATGGGTAATAGTAGAAAGTACTCATGAACCATTAGTAGATAAAGAGACATTTAGAATAATTAATAAGAAAAGAGATAATCATAATCGAAAAGTTGATGTAAGAACTAAAAGACCAACTAGATTATTAGAGGGATTAATCTATTGCAAGGAGTGTGGAAATAGATTAGGTGTAATATATAGAAAGAATCATGACTATTGGACTATTAATTGTAATAGATATGCTAGAGACCCAATTAGAGGAAGATGTAAAGCTCATTTCTTTCCTTATGATTATTTTGAAGAAGAAGTATTAGAAGAATTAAACAAATTATTATCTGATTTATTTAAAGGATTAAGTATTAAAGAATTAAATGATGAAATAATTAATAGAACTAATTCGGGTACTAAATCACTTGATGAAATAAAGAAAGATATAGAAAAAGATATTTTAAAAATATCTTCTAATATTCAAATAGTTTATCAAGATAGAATCGATGGTAATATTTCTTTAGAATCATACAAAATGATAGTATCTCCTTATGAACAAAAAATGAGAAACTTAAAAGATAAATTAGAAGAAATAGAACTTGAAATTTTAAAAAGAAAAAATAATTCTAATAAAATACCAAATTATACAAAAAAGATTAAAGAATTATTAAATATAGAAAAACCAAATAGAGACTTGCTATTTACCATAATAGATAGAATAGAAGCAGATGAAGACAGAAACATAACAATTAAATTTAAATATAAAATACTTGATGATTACACTTTTAAATATATTGATAAAAATCCAATTAGGAATCCCTATGGTAGATGTGGTAAAATAAAGAAGTAGTAATAAAGAAAGGAAGTATCTCTGTATGGGATTAAAACGAGACAATCATTTTTTATCTAGGATGTATTTGAATGCATGGAAAAATGAAAAAGGAAAAGTTAATGTGGCAGAATTACTTGTTCCATCTAAAAAAGTACCTTATTGGAAAGAAAAATATATATCATCAATTTGTAAGTATGATAGTATGTTTGTTAGATTAAAAAATGGTGTGGAAGTTGATGATATAGAGGATTGGTTTAATACAAAGTATGAAACACCTGCAAAACCTGCTTTAGAGCATGCTATAAATGATGAAAGAATATCGATTGATGAATGGCATTGTTTGATTGATTTCTTAGCTTGCCATATTGTACGTTCTCCTGCATTTATAATAAAAATATTAGATTTAGCAAAAAAGGATTGTGTACCAATTTTTGAAGAAAAGTGTGAAGAAATATCTTCTATATCAACAGATGAATTTATAAAAACAATAAATAATCAAAAAGCAGAAGTAACAAATGATTTGTTTCCAATAAAAATTACTGATGTTGGCAAATGTGATAATGACAATGAATTATTTAAAATTGAAACTATATTTGGCAAACAATTCTATTTGTGGATTATGATGCATATGTTAAAAAATACATCCAAAGTTTTGCATAATCATAAATGGGGAATTATTACAGTAGATGACAAAGTTACATTACCTACAAGTGATGATCCTGTAATTTGTTTAAACTATAATAATAAAAATGAATATGATTTTGGTGGCGGCTGGGGTAAAAAGAACTGTAATATATTATTTCCAATATCACCAAAGAAAATATTATATACACAAGTTGGTGTAAAAGTTAAACCAAGATGGAATGTTGATTATAAGACAAGTGTTATGCTAAAAAAAATGATTGTTGAACATTCATTTAGAAAAATAATTTCTAATTTTGAAGATGACGAAATTAAATCTTTGAAACCAAGATTTGTAGATGATTCAGAATTTAAAAGAGAACTTCAAATGTGGAAAGATTTTCAAGAAAATTATATAAAAAAAGAAATAGAATATATTAAATAACCACTAGGGTCATCACCAGGTGGCGATGGTGCTGAAGTTATTTATGCATTAAGAAATAGTAGCACATTAGCAAACAAAATTTTAAATTCATTAGGTTCAGCAGGTCAAAACATGCGCAAGGCATATCAAAGAAGATTACCAAGTGATACATCTAAAGATTATTATTTTATTCATAGAAACACTGGGGTAACACAACCTGTAATAGTTGAATATGGATTTTTAGATAGTACAGATGATGATGTAGAACAATTAAAAAATAATTGGCAAAAATACGCTGATGCAGTTGTTGATGCAGTAGCAGAATATATAGGCATAACTGTTCCAAACAAAGAGGGTTATTATACAGTAAAATCAGGAGATTCATTGTGGAGTATTGCTAAAAAATATGACACAACAGTAACAGAACTAAAAAGAATAAATAATTTAACATCAAATACATTACAAATTGGTCAACAACTAAAAATACCAGGAATAGAGGAAACACCTCAAACACCGACAATTACTCCATCAGAAGACTATACAATTTATACAGTAAAATCAGGGGATAACCTATATGGTATTAGTAAAAAGTATAATTTAACTATGGATGAACTGATAAAATATAATAATCTTAAATCAACACTACTAAGTATAGGACAACAATTAAAAATACCAAATAAACAAACAAGTAATAATCAAACAACAAGTAAATATATTGAATATACAGTAAAAAAAGGAGACAATCTTTATTCTATTGGAAGACAGTATGGAATTAGCCAAGATGAAATAATGAAATACAACGGGCTTACAAGTAACCTTTTAAGTATAGGGCAAATATTAAGAATACCAATCACAGATAATACATCATCATATATAGTTAAAAGTGGAGATAACTTATATTCAATTGCTAGAAAATTTAATACAACTGTTGATTCCATAAAACAAAAAAACAATTTAACATCAAACACTTTACAAATTGGTCAAAAATTAATTATATAGCATAATCAAATAAATTATGCTTTTTAATATCAAAAAGTATACAAATACCGACATTTACTACAAAACAGATTAAAAAAAACAATAATAAAATGTAAAGCAAATACAAAAATGTGATATAATAAATTAGTATTTTGAAAAGAGGATGTAAAATGGCAAACAAAAAAAGAAAATCAAATATTAATTCGATTAAAAATAAAAAAATAAGTACTAATAGAAATTTAAGTCAAAAAAAAATATATTTAAAATATATAGATAGAAACTTTAGCCTAATATTACTAATAATGTTAGCTATAATGATAATCTTAATGTTCTTTAATAATTTACACCTAAAAAAAATTATTAAAGTTTTAGATTCAAAAATGGAGACAAAAGAAGTAGTGAAAAAAGATAAAATAATTTTTCTTGGTGATTCAATAACTCATCGTTATGATTTAAAAAAATACTATGATAATAAAAATATTATAAATCAAGGAATAGAAGGGAATACAACCAAAGATGTACTTGAACGCCTTCAAACAGGTGTCTATGATTATAACGTAAAAAAAGTCATTCTTTTGATTGGTACAAATGATATAGGTGATCAGGAAGATCCGATAGAAAACATCAAACTTATTATAAACAAAATAAAAAGCCATGATAATTCAATTGAAATAATTGTAGAATCAATATATCCAATAAATAACACTAAAAATTCTAAGATAAAAAAAGATGTTGTTGGAACAAGAAATAATGAAAAAATAAAAGAAACAAATAAAAAAATAAAAGAAATTTGTAAAGAAAAAAACATTACTTACGTAAATGTTTATGACGAATTAACAGATAAAAATGGAAATTTAAAATTAGAATATACTGTTGAAGGTCTTCATATTAGTGATGAGGGTTATAGAAAAATAACAAATGTTTTAAGTAAATATGTTAATTAGAATGTCACTTAAGTGGCATTTTTATAATTTAAAAAAAGAAAGAAAAATAAGCATAACTCCACTAACCCATGATAAATCATAATCGTATTTTTGGGGAATTGTTTTTCCAATAACTTTTCCCACATAGAAAAAACTTATTCCAATCAAAAAAACAAAAATTATCCACAAATAATTAACAGTTGTTAAACCATAACCAATACCAATAGATAAACTATCTAAAGAAAGAGTAATGGCTAAAACAATTGCTTCTTTAATACTAATGTTATTAGATAAGTCTTGATCAGCTTTTTTAAAATCTCCATAAACTTGAATAATGAATTTTAAATTAAATAATTTAAAACATTTAGTTTTATTAATTAGTCTCTTATTAATTAAATTTTTAATAAAACTTCCAATTAAAATTGATGCTAACAAACTTATAGAACAGATAAAATTAATTATAACAATTACCCTGTTAGAAATTTTTATCTTTTGATAAGAATATAAAATACTTACGATAAGATTATCAAGGCAAGTAGCACCTATTAATAAGATAAATTCTAGAAAAGAATAAATCATTCTATCATACCTCTCTTAATATAATATTCATAAATAAAAAAAAGAAAGGGCGATAAAACTAAAAAAATAAAAAACGAACTATAAAAGTTCGTATCATTTTCTAATGGCAGGGGTAGCAGGAGTTGAACCCACATCAGCGGTTTTGGAGACCGTTATTCTACCATTGAACTATACCCCTAAAGCAAAATAATTATAACACATTTATAAAATATATACAATATATATCAGATTTAAAACAAAAAAAAATAAATTTTGAATAAAATATTATAAGGAGGTATATATGGCTATAATTAAACATACGGAAAAGGAAAGAGATTTATTAGCTAGATTAATGCGAGCTGAAGCCGTTGGTGAA
>OGYD01000019.1_pt1 | contig 110464 bp, 120 predicted proteins | sample 1576441 | NCBI WGS metagenome assembly OGYD01 (sample SAMEA3541537, study PRJEB24748) | human gut metagenome | biome: human gut; feature: human-associated habitat; material: faeces | place: China | collected 2012 | reverse complement strand
GTTTTATGAAAATATAGGAATTTATATATGCAGTCAAAGTGCAGTCACAAAGTTTCAATATATTGATATTACTGCACTTTGAAAAGATATAAATAGTCACCTCGACCATAAAAAGGAGCTTTTTATAAGCTCCTTAATTTTATATATATTTATAAACCATCAACTATTTTGTTAATAGTTAATTATATCAAGAAATATAACTAAAAAATCTATTTTTTTTAACTTCACTATTGTTAGAATCAAAAAAAGAAATATTACCATTTAAACGTTTAGTATTAATTAAATTATTTTCGATTAAAACAGTTTTTAAATGTTTTGCTAAGTAAGGGGCACCATTAAAAAAACAAACATTACCTAGAACTTCTTTAATTTCATTTTCAATTAAAGGGTAATGAGTACATCCCAAAACAACATTTTTAACTTTTCCTTTATATTTTGCTAAATTATGTTGTAAATAATTTTTTATTTGCAATTTATCTCCATTTTCAATTATGTCTGCAAGCCCAACACAAGGAAGAAGTTTTGTATTGTGATTATCATATTTATGGTAAAGTGTATTAAATTTTTTGCTTTCAATAGTACCTTTTGTTGCCATTACCAAAGTTGGATTATTATAAGAATAATCATAAACCATCTTATAAGCTGGTTCAATCACAACAAAGGGGAGTTTACTATATTTTTTTCTTAAATATTGTGCAGATTTTGCACTTGCTGTATTACAGGCAATTATGATTGCTTTACATTTTTTTTCTATAAAAAAATGTATTATATTATCACATAATTTATTAACTGTATTATCTGATTTATCTCCATAAGGATTATTTAATGAATCACTATAGTAAATATAATTTTCGTTTGGTAATATTTTTAAAATTTCCTTTAAAACTGTGACTCCACCAATTCCAGAGTCAAATATACCTATTGGATTTTCACTGTTCATAACTTATTCCTTTTCATACAAATTATAAATTAAAATTATTTTACAATAAACATTATGTTTGTCAAGTTATAAATAGAAAAATATTAATTACATAATTGTTGTAAAATAAAAATATATGTGATATATATTAAAACACAAAAGCTTTGTAATTCATCATAATTTGAGGAGGTAAAAGTCATGATTATGGAATTACCGAAAAAATTCAAGTTGCCATTTGCTGAAGTTATTGATGGAAATTTGAAAATTTACCAATTGCAGCGGTTTGAGGACCTAATGTATGAACTAACATATGCACTAAAAAGAAAGAAATGTGTATATTGCGGAAAAAAATTAAAACGTACTAATAGTACATTAGACCATCGGTACCCAAGAGATACAGGAGGTATAAGTATTACTAATAATCTTTTTCCATGTTGTTCAAAATGTAATTCTGATAAAAGCAATCTAACTCATGAAGAATACTTAAAAGTAAGGAGTGTTTCTAAAAAAGACAGAAAAAAGCATGTGAAACAGTTTACAAAATATAGAGAAAAAATAATGAGAAAGATTGGGTTCAAGCTACCTAAAAAATGGGTTACTTTTGATAAGATAGACGCTATTAGGTATAATAAACCAGAACAAGACTTAAAGGGAAAAAAATATTGTAGAATACTTGAATTTTATAAAAAGTATCAAAAATTGCCAAGACCTATTATTGTAGATAAAAATAATAAACTGCTTGATGGCTATAATATTATTGTTTTTGCAAATGATTTCAATATTAAAAAAATTCCTGTTATAAAGTTAGAAAACGTTGAATTGGTTGACGAAGCCTCTAAAGCATAAGCTTTAGAGGCTTTTATATATTAATTTATTTCTAAATAAAAAGAACTAGATAACTTATACAAAAGAGAAATCTAGTTCAATAAACAAAAAATAAACATATAAATATATGATTTATTACTGGAATTGTAGCAAAAAACAGGCCATAAGTCAATAAAAAAATAAAAAAATTAATCTAAATTATAAATTTCCAAATTTTTAAAAGCAGGATCATAAATATTTTTTCCCATAAAGTCAAATCTTGAGCCATGGCAAGGACAATCCCATGTTTTATCTATATCATTCCAGGAAAGCAAACAACCTAAATGTGTGCAAATAGGATTAACTGCAAAAATATTACCTGTAGAATCTTTATATATACCTACTTTTTGCCCATTTACATTTACTATACCACCAGAGTTATTATTAATATTTTCAAAATTAATTGTACTATTTTTTATTTTATCAATAAAAAGTGAATCAACACTTTGAACTATTATATTTTTTAGTTCTTTTCTATTTTTTATAGGTTTAATACGGGTAGAATCAAAAACATATGCATATTTGTTTTCTTTTTTTAAAATCATGTCTTTTATTATATTTGCAGCAACATTAGAAGTAGTCATTCCCCATTTATTAAAACCGGTTCCAATATACATATTTTCTATTATATTAGAATATCTTCCAATATAGGGAATTTTGTCTAGTGTCATACAATCACGAGTATTCCATCTATATAAAACTTCAGCATTAGGATAAATTGACTTTAGTTTATTTTCTAATGTTTTATAGGTTTCATTATAACTAGTAGAGTAACCAGTTTTATGATTTCCGCCACCAACTAGTAAAAGATTTTTTCCATCAATTTTTACATGCCTAAAAGAATAAATTGGATCACTTACGTTTATATACATACCTGAAAAAGGTTTTTGCCTAATATCTGCAGCAATTATATATGATGTAGATTGATACATTTTAGTAAAATAAAAACCAGGAATATTTATAAAAGGAAAATGTGATGCAATTATAACATATTTTGATTTTACAATTTTTCCATTAACATAAGTATAAAAAATATTATTATCATTTTTTACATCTGTAACTAAAGAATTTGTGAAAATTTGTCCATCATTATTGGTTATTGATTTACATAGACCTAATAAATATTTTAAAGGATGAAAACTTGCTTGGTTTTTATATTGGATGGCTCCTAAAATATTAAAAGGTAGAGAGGTTTTTGTTACATAATTTGCATTAAAACCAATATTATTTAATGAATTTACTTCGTCTTTTATATTTATAATTTCATCTTGTTTATCTGTATAAATATATGAATTTTCATACTCAAAATCACATTTTATTTTTTCATTTTCTATTATTTCATAAATGTTTTTTATTGCTTGTTCGTTTGCTTCTAAATAATCTTTTGCAAAGCCTTTTCCATAAGAATTACATAAATAATTATATATTAAACCATGTCCGAGAAGTAATTTTGGCAGTTGTATGTCCAGTTGTTTTTGAACCTATAGTATCTTTTTCTAAAATAACTGTTTTAAAACCAAGTTTTGCTAAATAATAAGAACAGGTTATACCAAACATTCCTCCACCAATGATACATACATCAGTTGAAATATCATTTGCTAAAGTTGGAAAATTATTTAATTTATTTGTTAAATCTAGCCATAAAGAATTCAAAATAAATTTCTCCTTTTTTATATTATAAAAATAGTATAACCAAATTTTAAGAATAAATTAGAAAAAAACTAGTAAAATAAATTTTAAAGTGATATACTAAGAAAAATTAACAAAGGAGGATATTATGGAAGAGGAATTAAAGGAAAAATTATTTAATAAGAAAAAGGTAGGTTGGGAAAACCTTGATACTAGAAGAAAAGAGGAAATATTTAATTTTTGTAAAGATTATATGGACTTTTTAAATAAGGCAAAAACAGAAAGAGAATTTGTTAAAGAAGCAAAAAAAATAGCTGATTTAAATGGTTTCAAAGATTTATCTGAATATGATACTTTAAATGCAGGTGATAGAGTTTATTTTATAAATAGAAATAAAAGCATGTATTTAGCTATAATTGGTCAAGAAAAAATGGAAACAGGACTTCATATAATAGGTTCACATGTTGATTCACCAAGACTTGACTTAAAGCCAAATCCATTATATGAAGATACGGGTTTTGCTTATTTTAAAACACATTATTATGGAGGAATAAAGAAATATCAATGGACTACTATTCCACTTAGCATTCATGGCGTAATTGTAAAACCAAATGGAGAGAAAATAGAAGTTAATATTGGGGAAAATGAAAGTGATCCAATATTTACAATAACAGATTTATTACCACATTTAGCTATGGACCAAATGGAGAAAAAATTAAAAAATGGAATAGACGGAGAAGATTTAAATTTATTAATTGGAAGCATTCCTTTTGATGGAGAAAAAATAAGCGAAAAAGTTAAATTAAATATTTTAAATATATTAAATCAAAAATATGGCATTGTTGAGGCTGATTTATTAAGTTCAGAATTAGAATTGGTACCAGCATTTAAAGCTAGAAGTTTAGGATTTGATAGTAGTATGGTTGCAGCATATGGACAAGATGATAAAATATGTGCTTATGCTTCATTTGCTGCAATGATGAATTTAGAAAATGTAAAAAATACTGCTGTTTGTATTTTGGCAGATAAAGAGGAAATTGGAAGTATGGGAAATACTGGTATGGAATCACATATGTTTGATTACTTTATTTCTGAATTATTAAATAAAACAGGAGAAAATAGGGTTAACTTATTAGATAAAGTATTTTGTTATTCAAAAATGTTATCATCTGATGTTGATGCAGGATTTGATCCAATTTATGCATCTGTTTCTGACAAAACAAATGCAGGTTTACTTGGAAAAGGTATTAGTTTAAATAAATATACTGGTGCAAGAGGAAAATCTGGAGCTTCTGATGCTAATGCAGAATATGTTGCTTGGATTAGAAATTTATTAGAAAAATATGATATAAAATATCAATTAGCTGAACTTGGAAAAGTTGATATTGGCGGTGGAGGAACAATTGCCTATATTCTAGCTAATAAAGGTGTAGATGTTATAGATTGTGGTGTTCCACTTCTTTCAATGCATTCTCCTTATGAAGTTACAAGTAAATTTGATATTTATGAAGCTTTTAGGACTTATAAAGCTTTTTGGAATGAATAAAATATGATATATAATAGTTGAAAAATAACAGCATATATAAAAAATAAATTACAATAATAGAGTAAATGAAAAAACATTACTAAATAAAATTAGTAATGTTTTTTAAGACTGTTATGGTGAGCCAGAAGGGATTCGAACCCCCGACCCTTTGCTTAGAAGGCAAATGCTCTATCCAACTGAGCTACTGACTCATTTATTAAATGACATTAATTATAATATCACATAATAAGAGCAATGTCAAGAAAAAATGACTAAAAATTACTAAAAAATTATGCTTGCAAAACCAAGGCAGCCGAAAATAATAAATAAAATATTTGAAAGCCATTCTATTGTGCCTTCTTTTAGTTTAAGACTTAACCATTTACCAACAATTATAGCAATTAAATTACTTAAAACCATTCCTAAAATAGATCCTAAAATTAATGCAATTTTATAATTAGGGTATTGAAGACCTAAACCAAGGGAGGCTAAAAAGGTTTTATCACCAAATTCACCAACAAAAATACATAGTGCAACTAATAAAACATAATTTAAATTTAAATTAAGTAATGACTGTAAAAATCGTGCTTTTCTATTATTTTCGCTTTTATTTTTTTTAGGAATAAATCCAATAATTCCAAATAAAAGAAATGAAGAATATGTAATTATATCTAAATAAAATTTTAAATTTGCATCATCAAAATTTCCTAAAACACTGCCAAATAAAATAGCAAGACCATGACTTAAAAATGTGCCAACCCCAACACCTACAAGAATGGAAGATACTTTACTTTTGGTGGAAAAAGATAATACTAAAAGTTGTGTTTTATCTCCAAGCTCTGCACAAAAAACTATAAAAAAACTAATTAAAAAAGCATAAAACATTTTAAAATTCTCCTTTTTTTAATAAATATTCTTTTATTAAATTAATATGCTATAATATTTTTTAATTTAAAAAAACATACGGAAATATAAGTTTGTGAATTTTTTGTGAATTGCTTTACAATAAAAAAATAAAGTGATATATTTTTTGTAACTTAAAATGAGGGAGGAATTTTTGTGATAGAAGTAAAAAATGTTACAAAAAAATATGGAAACTTTGTTGCCGTAGACAATATAAGTTTTAATATTAAAGAAGGTGAAATTATAGGGCTACTTGGGCCAAATGGAGCTGGAAAAAGTACAACAATGAATATGATAACAGGTTTTATTGAACAAACTGAAGGAGAAATCATAATTGATGGATATGATATGTTAAAAAAACCAAAAAAAGCTAAAAAGGAAATAGGGTATATGCCAGAAGGTGTTCCATTATATACAGACTTAACAGTAAAAGAATTTGTATCATATATGGCTCAAATAAAAAAAGTAGATAGAAAAATAAGAAAAGAACAAATTGAAAAAACAATAGAGGAAACAGGACTAAAAGATGTAGAAAAGAAATTAATAAAAAATTTATCTAGAGGGTATAAACAAAGGGTAAGTATGGCAGGTGCTTTAGTTGGAAAACCTAAAATATTAATTTTAGATGAACCAACTGTCGGATTAGATCCAAAACAAATAACAGAAATTAGAGAATTAATAAAAAAACTTGGAAAGACACATACTGTAATTCTTAGTTCACATATATTATCAGAAGTAAGCCAAATATGTAATAAAGTTATAATTATAAATAAGGGAAAAATAGTTGCAATAGATACTCCACAAAATCTAGAAAATGCAGTATCTAAAAATAATAATATATATGTAACAATAGAGGACCCAGAAAACAAAATAGAAACTGTAAAAGATAAAATAGAAGGAATAAAAGATATTAAATTAGTTGCAACAAATGATGATGGAACTAAACATTATTGTATAGAATCAGAAGGAGAAAAAGACTTAAGAAAAACTATATTTGCTGAATTTGCAAAAGAAAATATAACAATATATGAAATGAAAAAACAAGATGTAACATTGGAAGATGCATTTATAGAATTAATAGAAGGAGGTAAAAAATAATGTTTGCAGTAATAAAAAAAGAATTTAAATCATATTTCTTATCACCAATAGGGTATGTATTTATAGGATTATTTTTAATAATGTTTAGTATATTTTTTTATACAGATGTAATTAATTATGGAAGTACTAATTTTGAATATATATTTTATTCTGGTGCAACAATATTAACGTTTATTGTACCAATCCTTACAATGAGAACATTTGCAGAAGAAAGAAAAACAGGGACAGAGCAATTATTATTAACATCACCACTTAGCATTACCAAGGTTATACTTGGAAAATTTATAGCAGCAACATTAATAGTTATAATAACAGAACTTTGTACATTTATGTATTTTGGTATTTTGTGCTATTATGGAGTGCCACATATAACAACAGCTTTAGCAACAATGCTTGGATTCTTATTACTTGCAATGTCATATATTTCTTTTGGAATGTTGGCATCAAGTATTACAGAAAACCAAATAATAGCAGGTGTTATTACAATAGGATTTTTTATATTAACATGGTTTTTACCACAATTTAGCACAGTATTTACAAATTTTTCATTAATTAATATGTTTTCTAAATTCCCACAAGGACAAATTGATATAGCTGACACAGTAACATTTATATCATTTACAGTTGCATGCATATTATTAACAGCAATTGTAATGCAAAGAAGAAAAAGCGTGAGATAGGAGGAAAGATAAAATTGAAAGAGAAAAAAATTAAAGAAAAAAAGGAAAAAGACCAAAAAGAAAATAAATTTTTACAAATTATAAAGAAGAAATGGTTAATTAATGGGACAACAACATTAGCTTTAGTATTAATTATTATATTAGTATTTATAGCTTTGAATATGTGGATGCAAAGCTTAGAATTAACACCAATTGATTTAAGCCAAGAAAAATTATATACATTAACAGATGAAAGTAAAGAAAAAGTAAAAAATATAGATAAAGATATAAACTTATATTTTGTAGGTTACACAGATAGTGATTCTACTGTAGATTTGGCAAAACAATACAAAAAGGTAAATGAAAAAATAAATGCAGAGGCTGTAGATGCAACTACAAGACCAGATTTAGTTGAAAAATATGGAATTGAATCAGGAAGTGAAGGAATAATAGTTGAATGTGGAGATAAATCAAAAGTTTTAACATCAAGCGATTTAGTTACATATGATACAACTACATATGAAACAATAAGTATTGCAGAACAAAAATTAACAAGTTCAATAATAGCAGTTGCAACAGATAAAGTACCAAAGGTATACTTTTTAGAGGGGTATTCAGATTATAAATTATCAAATAATATGACATATTTAGGAATTTATTTATCAAATGAAGTTACGGAAGTTGACACATTAGATGTTTTATCAACAGGAAAAATACCAGATGATTGTGATACATTAATAATATGTACACCAAAAAAAGATTTTGATGAAATAGCTGCAAATGCAATAATAGATTATATAAATTCTGGAAGAAATATATTATGGCTTAATAGTGCTGTTACATCAGAACAAAACTTCCCAAATGTTAATAAAATATTAGCATTATATGGAGTTAAACCATTTGAAATAGGAATAATAAGAGAAACAGATAGTAGCAAAATGTTGCAAGGAAGTCCAGATATTATAAAACCAGATGCTTTATATTCAACAATAACTAAGGATATTGCAAAAGATTCAGGGGTTAGATTTATAAATGCAACAAAAATAAACCTAGTAAGTGAAGAAGAATTAGAAAATTTAAAAGTAAATAAAACTGAGTTATTAAATGCAAGTGAAAAATCATATTTTAGAAATAATTTTAAAATTCAAACAGATGAAATATCAAGTTCTGATGTTGCAGGAAAATTTTTAGTTGGTGCAGAGCTAGAAAAAACAATAACAGAGGCAAATGAAGAAAATGGTACAAAAGCTGTAAAATCTAAAATGGTAATTTACGGAGAAAACAATTTTACAACAGATTACCCAGTTAGTAATTATAGTCAAGTTACTGTATTCCAACTTGCCAATAACAAGGATTTAGTACTAAATTCTATAGCATATTTAGTAGATAGACAAGAAGATATAACAGCTAGAAAAAATACAGGAACAGTTTCATACAGAGCAACTGAGCAAGAAGATACAATTATTAAATGTATTATATTTGTAGTTCCAGCATTAATTATAATTGCAGGTATTATAGTATGGATAATTAGAAGAAGAAAAAAATAGAATAAAATAAAAAAACTCCCATAACAATATTATGGGGGTTTTTTTATGAAAAATATTTTAAAAATAGTTTTTGTAATAATAGGAACATTAATAGGTGCAGGTTTTGCTTCTGGACAAGAAATGTATATATTCTTTTTTTCTTATGGATTAGAAGGAATTGCGGGGCTATTTGTATCAAATATTTTAATGGGAATAATTATTTATGTTTCATTAAAAATTATAAATAAATATAAAATAAAAAATTACAAAGAATTTTTAAATATAATTATAAAAATAAATCCTAAAAATAAATATTTTAATATAAAAAATATAATAAATATTATTGTAAATATATTTATTATTGTTACTTTTTTTATAATGATTGCAGGATTTGGAGCATATTTCCAGCAATCTATTGGTATTAATTCATTAATTGGAAGTATAATAATTTCCATTATTTTATATATAGTTTTTAGAATTGGAACAGATGGGTTTGTAAAAGTTAATGAAATTATAACTCCGTTGTTAATTATTTTTATGCTAATTATTGGAATTTTAAATTTAAAAGATATTAATTTTATAAATATAATACCATATAGTAATAATTTTAATTGGCTAATAAGTAGTATTATTTATTCAAGTTATAATAGCATTTTATTAATTCCAGCATTAATTGCAATTAATAAATATTTAAATAATAAAAAAGAATTTAAATATGTTTCTATAATTTCAACATTAATAATTTTAATATTATCAATTTTTTTATTTTTAGTTTTAACAAGAATTAATGGTGATATAAAAAATATTCAAATGCCAATTGTGTATGTTGTAAATAATATATTTCCGTCATTAAAAAATATATATGGAATTATTGTTTTATCTTCTATTTTTACAACTGCGGTTTCTTTAGGAGCAAGTTTTTTGCAAAATATAACTAAAAATAGGAAGAGTTATCAACAAATTGCGCAAATTATGTGTATAACTGGTGTTGCAGTTTCTAAATTAGGGTTTTCAAATTTAGTTAATTTATTATATCCAATTTTTGGATTTTTTGGTATTATACAGATAATTATATTATTTAAAAATAAATGAAATTATAAAAATATATTGAAAAATTAAACAAAAACTGATATAAAAGATATAACAAATGATAAGGAGATTTTTTTATGAATGAATTTTGGGAAACTCCACAAAAAAAGAAATTAAATAAAAAAAAGTTAGCAGTACTTATAATAATTTTAATACTTTTAATATCTATAATAATTATTGCTATTATTTATAATAATAATAAACAATTTAAAAATTGGATGGATAAAAATATTTTTAATAAAGAAGTAATGCAAGCAAATACTAATACAATAGAATTAGAAAATGAAAATTCTAAAATATGTGCATTTAATAAAAAAATAGGTGTCTTAAATAAAAATCAATTTAAAATTTATAATGAGTTTGGGAATGAAGAAACAAATTTAAATATTGAAATAACAAATCCAATTTTTAAAACAAGCAACAGATTTATTGCAATTGCTGAAAATGGAGGACAAAAATTATATATTATTGAAGATAAAAAAATAGCATGGGAAACTTCGATTGAAGGTAACATATCTCAAATACATATAAATAAAAATGGCTATGTTGCAGTTGTAATTACAGGAACAAGTTATAAGTCAGTAATTGCTATGTATGATAATTCGGGAAATAATTTATTTAATAAATATTTATCAAGTACAAGACTTACAGATGTAAGTATTTCAAATGATAATAAATATTTAGCATTGGCTGAAATTGATACATCTGGAACAGTAGTTCAATCTAATGTTAAAATAATATCAATTGAACAAACTAAAAATGATTCATCTGATAGTTCACAAAAAACATATCAAGGTCCAAGTGGAAGTTTAATTACAAATATTAAATATCAAGATAAAGATAGACTTATTTGCATGTATGATGACTCAATTCATTTAATTGCAAATGATAAAGATGAAGAGCTTATAAATAATGATAATAAAAAAATAACTTTTTCATCAATTCAATTAAATAATAATATTGTAAACATTGAAGAAAAATCTTCAGGGTTATTTACAGCAGACTCTATTGTAAATATTACAAATATAGATAACAAAAGTCAAAAAACATATATGGTAGAAGATGTAACAAAAGAAATATATACATTTGAAAATATAATTGCACTTAATCTTGGGGCAGAAGTAGAGTTTATTAATACAAATGGTGATTTAGTAAAAAGATATATAGCAAATCAAGAAATAACTAATATGGTGGTGTCTAATTCTATTGCTGGAATTATATATAGAGATAGAATAGAAATAATAAATTTATAAGGAGGTAAAAATGGGAGTAATTGTTGATTTAATAATTATAGCAATAGTAGCATTGTCTACATATTTGGCATATAAAAAAGGGCTTGTAGCATTGGCAATAAAATTATGTGCTGTTGTAATATCTATTGTAATAACACTTTTATTATATAAGCCAGTTTCAAATTTAATAATAAATACAACAAGTATTGATGAAACAATACAAAATGCAATTTTAGAAAAGGTAACAGATGTAATAAGACAAGATGAGGAGTCTGATTTATCAAACGAGGTCGTTGATTTTGCAAAAGACGGAGTACTTGATGTAAAGGCAAGAGAATTATCAATTCAAATTGTAAATACAGGAGTAATAATTATTTTATTTTTAATCATAAAATTCTTATTAAGATTTGTAACTGTAATTGCAAATAAAATTGCAAAATTACCAATTATTAATCAATTTAATAAAGCCGGAGGTTTGATTTATGGATTACTAAGAGGAATAATTATTGTTTATATTGCTTTACTATTAATAGGATTTGCTGGACAAATAAATCAAAATAATAAATTACATAAATCTATAAATGAATCAACTCTTGGAAAAATGATGTATGAAAACAATGTATTAAATATGTTATTTTAAAATAAAAAATGCTTATATTTGTTTATAAATATAAGCATTTTTATTGATTTTTTTATTATATTTTGCTATACTAAAAGCATCAAAATTTTGGGAGTGAATTATTTTGAAAAAAAAGCCAACAAATGCAAAAAATGTAAAAAATAAAAAAAGAAAAAAGAAAAAAATGAAGTTATGGAAAAAAATTTTATTAGTAATACTACTATTATTAGCAATACTTTTAGGGTGGTTTTTCTATAAGTCAGAAAAAAATGGTGGAGGATTAAGTGGAATGCTTGCAACTATTGCGGGCCATGATGAAAACACCAGAAAAAACTTAGGAGAATTTAGATGTTTAATACTAGGGATAAGTACAGATCAAGATGGGGTTGATTTAACAGATACAATTATGATTGCATCATATAATCCTAATACTCAAAAAGCTACATTGTTATCTATTCCAAGAGATACATATACAGGCAGAAATTCTGCTAAAGCAACTGCATATGAAAAAATAAATGCATTATATAGTAGAAAACACAGAGCAGATGAGACATTAGAGGCTGTAAATGAGATAACGGGATTAAATATTCAGTATTATATAGTTGTAAAAACTGAGGCTTTAATTAAATTAGTTGATGTAGTAGGAGGGGTAACATTTAATGTTCCAATGGATATGAACTATGATGATACCTCTCAAGACTTGCACATACATTTAAAACAAGGAGAACAAGTTTTAGATGGTGATAAAGCAGAACAGATTGTAAGATTTAGACATAATAATGATGGAACAAGTTACCCAGAAGAATATGGAGATAACGATACAGGAAGAATGAGAACACAAAGAGAATTTATTATGCAAGTTTTAAAACAAACTTTAAGAGCAGATAATATTTGGAAAATAAATGAAATATTAGACATTGCTTCAGAATGTTTAATAACAAATGTAAATTTTGATGTAGCAAAAGATTATGTTCCATATGCTGTAGAATTTAATACAGAAGATATGTTGACAGATGTATTACCAGGAACAAATACCAATAAAAATACAAGTGGTACATGGGTATTTGTTCATGATAAACAAAAAACAAAAAAATTAGTACAAGAATTATTTTACCATAGAGATGTTTCAGAAAATGGGGAAGAAACAAGTTTAAGTAAATTAAATATACTTATACTAAATGGAACAGATGATGATAATAAACTTGAAATTGCAAAGCAAGGACTTACAAGTTTGGGGTATACAATAAAAACAACTAAAACAAATAAAACAGAAAAAACAATAATAATAAATCAAACAAATGTAAGTGATGAAGAAATAAGCGGAATAAAAGAAAATTTACAAAAAGGAATTATAAAAACAAATACAACTAAAAATGATACATATGATGTAAAAATTATATTAGGTACAGATTTTAATGGTTAAAAAAAAAAGGGGCTAAATTTTATATAAATAGTCCCTTTTTTATTTTATAATTTATAATAATAATTAATATTTTTAGATTTTAATTTTTTTCTTTTATTATTATTTTTTTTATAAAATAATTTATATAATATAAATAAAATAAATACAATTAAAATAATTTGAATAATATAAAATAATAAACTAGATTTTTTAACTTCATGTGATGCAAGTAAATCTGCACTATATTCTATGCCTTCAATATTATATGTTATTGTTCCTACTTTTTGACCTAAAGCAATTGGTGCTGATAGATTTTCATCTAATGTTATTACTGGCTCAATTTCTTTATTTAAATCTTTTTGTTTAATTAAAACAATAATATCTTTGGAAATTAATAAATCCAAATCTTTTGTTTCTTTAGTAGCATTGTCAATTTCTACATGTTTTGCTATTGCATTTTGTTCTCTTAATTTTGCAATTGTGTATGTATTAAATCCGTATTCATATAATTTTTTTGTTTCAATAAATCTAGCACTTAAACCATTTTTAGTTTTGCCAGCACCTAAAACAACACATATTAATTCCAAATCATCTTTTTTTGCAACAGATACTAAACAGTTTTTAGCTTCTGTTGTATAACCTGTTTTACCCGCGATTGCATATTTATAATAATAATTACTTTCAATTTCCCTTGTGTCTACTGTTAATAATTCATTAGTATTTGTATATACTCTTTGTTCATATTTATTAGTTGCTGGAATAATACAAGACTTGCTGGAAGCTATGCTTTTAAAAGTTGGGTTTTGCATACAGTATTTCATAATTGTAGCTATATCTGTTGCTGTTGAGTAATGGTCTTGTTCATGTTTTCCACTTGGATTTACAAAGTGTGAGTTTTTACATCCAAGCTCTTGAGCTTTACTATTCATCATGCTTGCAAAACTATCTATTGAACCTCCAACATGTACTGCCAATACATTAGCCGCATCATTTGCAGAGTGTACAAGTAAAACTTTAAGTAGTTCTTCTACAGTTAATTCTTCTCCAACTTGCAAAGCAGCCACAGAATAACCAGATGGAACAATTGCTATTGAATCATAATCAACAGTTACTTTATCATTTAAATTGCAATTTTCAATTGTTAAAATTGCAGTTAATATTTTTGTAATACTTGCTGGATATTTTTTTTCATTTTCATTTTTTCCATATAAAATTTTTCCTGTATTATTATCTATTAAAAGTGCAGCTTCAGAAGTAATGTCTAAATCTGATTCATTTACGGATGCAAAGGATATTGGCATTGTATATATAATTAATATTAAAATAAATAATGTTATAAAAAATTTCTTAATTTTCATTTTTTTCTCCTAAATTAGTATATAAAATAATATATATTATTTTTATAAAAAAAACAATATTTTTTTAAATTTTTTGTCATATTTTGTTTATAAAAAAGGAGTGATTTTATTGAATAAATTAAATAAAAAACAAAAGATAATAATTATTATAATATTTATTATAATTGTTACGGCCATAGTATATTGTATATATGCAAATGAGAAAAAAGAACTAATTCCATATGATGAAGAATTAGAAAACATTAATAATAATGAAATGCAAATAGAAGAAGAAAATAAACAATTAAATGAAGAAAAAATAGTTGTACATATTTGTGGCTGTGTAAATAAAGAAGGTGTAATAGAATTAAATAAAAATAGTAGAATTGCAGATGCTATTGAAATGGCAGGAGGTTTAAATAATGATGCAGATATATCACAAATTAATTTGGCATATATATTAGAAGACGGGATGAAAATTACTATACCAAATAAAAATGGAAAAAAGGAAAATAATAATGAAAATTCAAATGTAATTGTTGAAAATAATATAAAAGAAAATAATAAAAAAGATAATATAATAAATATAAATAATGCAACACAAAGTCAGTTAGAAACATTGCCAGGAATTGGACCTTCAATTGCTATAAAAATAATTAATTACAGAAATGAACATGGAAAATTTAAAAGTATAAATGATATAAAAAATGTAAATGGAATAGGAGAAAATAAATTTAATAATATAAAAAATTTAATAACGATAAAATAAAAAAATAAATTATATCTAATTTTTTAGATATAATTTATTTTTTTAAAAAGCTTGTTTTATATGATTTAAATATGTTTTATTATTTTTAAAATATATTTCAATAATATCAAATCTAATATTAATATTATTAAAATTATTTAAAAATAAATAATATTTTGCACAATTATAAATATGCCTTTTTTTATATTTATTTACAGCTTCACATGCAAAACCATAATTAATATTATTTCTTGTTTTTACTTCTATAAAAATTAATTCTTTTTTTAAATTAAATGCTATAATATCTAATTCACCTTGTTTACATCTAAAATTTCTTTTAATTATTTTATAATTATTTTTTTCTAAATATAAACAAGCAATATCTTCACCTAATTTTCCAATTGATTGTTTAAAATACATTTGCTTGATATCCTTCTTTTGTTTTAATAATATTGCCATTTAATTCAAGCATAAAAATCGCGTTATTAATAAATTGTATAGGTTTATTAATTTTTTCACATATTTGGCTTAAGTTTTGTGGTGGACCAATTAATATATTATATATTTCTTCATACTGTTTTGGAATGTTTTTCTTTGTAGGGGAAAATACATTTTTTTCTTCACAAGCCTTATAATTTAAAAAATTAAATGAATTAATTATTTCTTCTGGTGAAGTTATAACAATCGCTCCATTTTTTATTAATCTATTAATTCCAACTCCATATTTATCGCCAATATTATGAGGAATACAAAATACTTTTTTTCCTTGTTCTTTTGCAAGTTTTGCAGTAACGCTTGTGCCACTTCTGGAAGCTGCTTCTACAACTAAAAGTCCAATAGAAAGACCACTTACAATTCTGTTTCTTGCTAAAAAGTTTTTTGAGCATGCTTCTTCATCTGGACAATATTCGCTAATAACAAGTCCATTATTTTCTATAATTTTATTATATAAACCAATATTTTCTTCTGGAAATATTTTATTAAAACCACAACCCAAAACGGCAATTGTGTATCCTCCCACATTTAATGTAGAATGATGTGAAATTGCATCAATTCCTAAAGCCATACCACTAACAATAGTTAAATTTTGAAAGGAAAGTTCTTTAGAAAAGAATTTTGCCATTTCCATACCATATTTAGAACACACTCTTGATCCAACAATAGAAAAACAAGTAGTATTTAATAGGTTTACATTTCCAATAGCATATAATTTTTTTGGTGGATTTTTAATTTTTTTTAATGAAGATGGATAAAAGTTAGAGTTGTAATCAATAACTTCCATAAAATCAATCCTTTCTATATTAATATCCCCAATATTTTCTGTCTAAATTTCTATATTGAATTGCTTCTGCAATATGACAAGTTTCAATATCTTGTGCACCATCTAAATCCGCAATTGTTCTTGCGACCTTTAATATTTTTGTATATGCTCTAACACTTAAATTGAATTTTTCAAAAGCCGATTTTAAAATTTTTTTACTATTTTTATTTAATACACAATATTTTTCTATTAACTTTGGTGTTAAGTCAGAATTAGAAAATATACCATATTTTTTGTAACGCATATATTGTAAATTTCGTGCAAAATTTACTCTTTTTTTTATTTGTGAAGATGATAAAGAATTATTAGTATTTAAATTTTGATATTTGACTTGATTAACTACAATATGTAAATCAATCCTGTCTAGTAATGGACCACTAATTTTATTTATATATTTTTTAATTTGCTCATCACTACATGTACAATTTTTTTCTTGAGACCCAAAATAACCACAAGGACAAGGATTCATACTAGCAATAAGCATAAAATTACATGGAAAATTAACTGTTGCATTTACTCTACTTATTGTAACTTTTTTATCTTCTAAAGGAATTCTAAGCATTTCTAATGTACTTTTATTAAATTCTGGAAGTTCATCTAAAAATAAAACACCATAATGTGCAAGACTAATTTCACCAGGTTTTGGAATTCTTCCACCACCAACTAAAGAAGTAGGAGATATAGTATGATGAGGATTTCTAAATGGTCTTGTTACTATTAAAGGAGTTTTATTTGATAAAGTGCCAGAAATACTATGAATTTTTGTTACTTCTAATGATTCTTCAAAAGTCATAGATGGAAGAATAGTTGGAAGTCTTTTGGCAATCATGGTTTTACCAGTTCCCGGACTTCCTATTAATAAACAATTATGGTTGCCAGCTGCAGATATTTCTAAAGCTCTTTTAACATTTTCTTGTCCTTTAACTTCAGAAAAATCTATATTATAGTTTGAATTAATTTCAAAATTGTTAATATTTTGGAGATTTATTTCGAATTTTAAATTACTGTAAAAAAATGAAATAACATCTAATAAATTACGAGCAGGAAAGATTGAAATGCCATCAATAATTGATGCTTCTTTTGCGTTTTCAAAAGGTAAAACAATATTGTTTATTCCCAATTTTTTGGCCTCTATGCAAATTGGTAATATTCCATTAACTTTATTAATATTTCCATCTAAAGATAATTCTCCTATAAAAATAGTTTTTTGCAATATTTCTTTAATAAATTTACTTTTTATATTTTGGTTGGAAATTAATACACCTATTGCAATTGGTAAATCGAACATTGAACCTTCTTTTTTTGTATTTGCAGGTGATAAATTTATAATTATTTTTTTACTAAGTAAATCTAAATTAGAATTTTTAATTGCTGTTTTTACTCTTTCTTTAGATTCTTTTACACTTGTGTCTGGCAAGCCAACAATTTCAAAACATGGCATACCTGGAGAAACATCAACCTCGACATTTATTAAATAACCATCAAGCCCAATGAGTGACATGCTTTTTACAATGGATAACAAAAAATACCTCCTTTATTTAATTTTTTATTTTGGATTTTTTTAGAATAAAATTTAGAAATAAAAATTGAAATAATATGAATTATTTATAGCATGTAAAAATTAAAATGTAAATATTTGTTTAATAAATTTATTATAATTTACATTTTGGACATTAAATAGACATAAAAAAACACTAGTTAGAACTAGTGTTTAATTTGGTTGCGGGGGTAAGACTCGAACTTACGACCTTTGGGTTATGAGCCCAACGAGCTGCCAACTGCTCCACCCCGCGATGTATGAACTTTTTTTATTATACAACGGAAGAGGTTTAATGTCAATACTTTTTAGCCAAATTCCACAAATTGTATAATTTTTAATTTTATAATTAAACTAAAATATTTTAAGTCTTTAGTATTATATGTGAAATTTTACAAATTATTACTAATAATTTCTATATAAAAAGTTGTAAATGTAATAATTTTTTGATAATATAATAATACAAAAATCTTATAGCAGGTGAGAAAATGGAAAAATCAAAAAAGATGATAAAAAATTTGTTATTATTTATTTTATTAATAGCATTAACATTTTATATAATTCTAAAAGACCAAGATGTTGGAAACATATTTAATATAATAAAAACAGTAGACTTAAAATTTGTTTTAATTGCAATTATTTTTATGGCATTTTATCTTATTTTAGAATCAGTTAATTTAGGAAGAACTTTAAAAGCCCTAGGAGAAAAAAGTAATATATTTAAAAATTTTAAATATGCATTAATTGGTTTCTTTTTTAGTGCAATTACACCAGCCGCAAGTGGAGGGCAACCAATGCAAATATATTACATGCACAAAGACAAAATATCTGTTGCAAATTCTACGCTAGCTTTACTTGTAAATTTATGCAGTTTTCAAATAATAACACTTACATTTGCATTTATTAGTGTATTTTTAAATACAAGTCATTTGAATAGTGGGCTAGTTTGTTTTTTTATAATTGGTGTTAGTTTAAATATGTCAGCACTAGCATTATTACTTATAGGAATATTTTCAAAAAAATTATCTGCAGCATTAATTAGATTTGCAGAAAAAATTTTAAAAAAATTAAAAATAAAAAATCTAGAAAACAAGGTAGAGAAACTTGAAAGTGAACTTACAAAATATCATGGAAGTGCTAAATATTTTAAAGAACATAGAATATTAATGTTAAAAACATTAGTAACAACATTTATACAGGTTTTATTTTATTATAGTATAACATATTTAATTTATTGTGCATTTGGTTTAAATGGGTATAATGCATTTCAATTAATAACTCTACAATCTGTATTATATGCAACAGTTTCTGGAATTCCATCACCAGGTGCAGTTGGGGTAACAGAAGGTGGATTTTTATCATTATTTAATGGAGTATTTCCAAATGAAATAATTAGTAGTGCAATGTTATTAAATAGAGGAGTAAGTTTTTATTTGTATGTATTATTAAGCGGAATATTTGTATCTGTAATTTCAATAAAGACTAAAAAGGAGACTAAAAAAGATGTTTAATAAAGATATAAAATTTAAATATCCATGGAGACCATACCAACAAAAAGTATTAAATCAAGTAGAAAAATATATAGAAGATAAAAAAGTTCATATTGTTGCAGCACCAGGATCTGGTAAGACAATATTAGGACTAGAACTTGCAAGGTATTTAAAAAATCCAGTAATTATTTTTGCGCCAACAGTAACTATAAAAAATCAATGGGTAGATAGATTTGTATCATCATTTACAAATTATGAAAAAATACCTGATTGGATAAGTACAAATATTTATGATTTAAAATTTTTTAATGTTGTTACATATCAAGCACTTCATTATGCATATAAAAAGAAAAAAGTAAAAGATGAGAATGAAGAAACAGATGATATTATAGAAGAGGAAAAAATAGAAATAACAACAGAAAATATAAAAAATTATGATATAGTTCAAGAACTAAAGAATAAAGGAATATCAACAATAGTTTTAGATGAAGCACATCATTTGAAAAGTCAATGGTGGGATAGCCTAAAAAAAGTGGTAGAACAATTAGAAAATTCTAAAATTATTGCATTAACAGCAACACCTCCATATGATAGTGAATTTTCAGAATGGAAAAAATATGTATCATTATGTGGCGAAATAGATGCAGAAATAACAGTTCCAGAACTTGTAAAAGCAAAAAATCTGTGTCCACATCAAGATTATATTTATTTTAATGAACCAACAAATGAAGAATTAGATAAAATTAATCAATATAGTGAAAAATTAAAAAATATAATTGAGGAAATAAAACAGAACGATAATTTTACAGAAGCAATAAAAAATCACAAATATATTTTATCACCATATGATTATCAAGAAGAATTACTTAATAGTGTTGAATATTATAGTAGTATGATTATTTATTTAAATAGCAAAAATATAAAAATAAATAAAGATAATTTGGAAATATTAGGAGACATAACAAAAATACCTGCTTTGAATAATAATTGGTTAGAAATTTTATTAAAAAATGTAATTATAACAGATAGAAAAAATTATGAAAAATATGAAGAGACAATATCTGATGTAGAGGCTAAATTAAATAAAATAGGTGCAATCGAAAAAGGAAGTCTATCATTTTCAAATAATGAAACAATGCAAAAATACTTTTTAAATAGTATAGGAAAAATAAATAGTATTTGTGAAATTTTAGATATAGAAAAAGAAAACTTAAAAGAAGACTTAAGAATGGTAGTGCTTACAGATTATATTCGAAAAGAATATTTGGAAGATGAAAAAATGGAAATAAATAAATTAGGTGTTATGCCTATATTTATAGAATTAACAAAAAAATTTCCTAATATAAATATGGCAGTTTTAACAGGAAGTATGTTTATTATTCCAAAAGAAAAACAAGAAAATTTATATGGATTGTGTTATGAAAATGGGGTTGATGTAAATAAATTAAAATTTGAACCATTAAAAATAAATGAAAATTATTCAATAGTAAAAGTGCCAGGAGGAATAAGAAATAAAGTAATGTCTTTAATTTCAAAATTATTTTCTGTTGGTCAAATTAAAGTAATAATAGGAACAAAATCATTGCTTGGGGAAGGTTGGGACGAGCCAAGTATAAACACATTAGTGTTAGCAAGTTTTGTTGGATCATTTATGCTTTCTAATCAAATGAGAGGTCGTGCAATAAGAGTAAATAAAAATCCAAATAAAACAGCAAATATATGGCACTTAGTATGTGTTGCAGATAATGAAAATAATAATGTAGAAAATGCAGACTATGAAATGCTAAAAAGAAGATTTACATCATTTGTTGGATTAAATTATGAAAATAATATAGTTGAAAATGGAATAGAAAGATTAGGGATAAATGATACTAATTTTACAAAAGAGAACATATTAAAATTAAATGAACAAATGAAACAAAAATCACAAAATAGACAAACTATGTTTAATTCATGGCAAAATGCTTTAGAAAAGCAAAATGATGGTATGACAACAAAGGTTCAGCTAGAAGATAGTGAAAAAATAAAAAGTGCATGGTTTATTAATAAGAGGTTAGTAATAATTTGGGCAATATTTTTATTAATATTATTTGCAATTATTTTTAAATTTATAAAAGTACCATTTATATTTAAAGTAGCTGAGATAGGACTTGGAATTTATTTAGGAGTAAAATTATATAAAATATATAAATTTAGCAAATCTGAAAATATGTTAAAAGCGGTAGGAGGAGTTGTCTTAAATTCGTTATATAGATGTAAATATATAAGTACACCAAGGACTAAAATAAAAATTGTAGTTAGAAAAGACAATAAGAAAAATGTTACGTGTGCAATTACTGGTTGTACTTTAAAAGAAAGTAATTTATTTGCAGACTGTTTAGAAGAAGTGTTTACCAAAACAGAAAATCAAAGATATATTATTGCAAAATTAACTAACAATTTAAAAGAAATAAACCAATATTACAATGTGCCAGAAGTATTGTCTATAAAAAAAGAATATGCAGAAATTTTTTCTAAATACTGGGGACAAAAAATTGGAGAACATGATTTAATATATACTAAAACTGCAGATGGTAGAAGAAAACTATTAAAAGCAAGAATGAAAAATATTTCGTATAAAGATAAAATTCTAAAAAAACAAGAGCTTTCTTTTAAATAAAATAAATATAAGGTAGGAGAATTTATGAAAATTGGAATAGATTTAGATGGAGTAATATTTGATACAGAAAAAACTTTTAGAGTTTACTCTGAATTGTATGATATGCTTGAATTAAAACAAAATAGTAAAGAAAATAATTATGAATTAAAATTGCAAGACAGGTTTAATTGGTCAGAAGAGCAGATAAATGATTTTTTTAATAAATATTGCAGAAAAATTATGAAAGAAACATCATTTATGCCAGGGGCAAAAGAAGTACTTAAAATGTTAAAAAAAGATGGGCATTCTTTAATAATTATAACTGCCAGAGGAGGATTTGACAAAGAAGTTATTAATATTACTCATGATAGATTAAAAAAGGCCAATATGGATATTTTTGATAAATATTTCTTTGAGGCTAAAGACAAGGCTAAGATATGTCAAGATGAGGGTGTTTTTGTTATGATTGATGATTCTTTAAATATTTGTAAAAGTGTTTCAAGTGAAAAAATTCATTCTATTTATTTAAAAGATGCACCTTCATCTGAAACTAAAGATAGTTTATATCTTAAGACTTTATACAACTGGGGAGAAATATATAGATATTTAAATGAAAATAAAAAAGCTAGTGACAACTAGCTTTTTTTGTTTATGTTATCTAATATTTTTTCATTTTTTGTAAAATCTTTTAGCCAAGTGTTAAGATCTTTTTGTTTTTTTAATATTATAACTTTTTCTTTTGGAATGTCTTTTAGTGCATCTTCAATTATATGCCTTTTTTTCTTGTTATATGTTGCTACATATTTTACAAATTTAAATGTTAATCGTTCTTTGCATCCTGGTATTTCTGGTCTTTCATTATTTTTAGTTTTTAAATATCTTTTAAATATTCCTTTTAATTGCATATATGTTGAGTAGTCTAGCCATATTATTAAGTCTGCTTTGTAGAAGCGGTCTTTAAGAGTTTTATTATAATTGCCATCAATTATCCATTTTTCTTCTAGCGATTTTTGTGTAATTATTTGGTCTCTTTTGTTTTTGTCAACTTCTACCCAATTTGCATTATAGTTTATTGCGTCTAAATGTATAGCAGGTAGATTTAATTCTTTTGATAAAATATTGCATAAAGTACTTTTTCCACTGCCTGATCCTCCAACAATAGAAATTTTATTATACATTTTTATCTATCCTTTCTACTAAATTTCTTATATTTTAGTTTATTTATGATGATTTGTCAATTTTAGGACAGTTATTCACAAGAATATTAAATTTTCATAAAATAATATTAGAGAGTTAGTATAAAAAATAGGAAGGAGATATTCGAAGTGAGCAAAAAAGGCTTAGTAATAACAATAATAACAATTTTAATTATACTTGTAAGTGCCTTTTTGGGAATAAAGTATACCCAAGAAGATATAGATAAAATAAGTAATATAGTAGAAAATGTAATAGAAGATAATTGTAGTTCCACAAAAATACCAGAAGCCTATATAGAAGATGAACAAGAACTAGAAAAGCAAGAAGTAGAAGATGAAGGCTTTGAATTACAAGGTGAAATAGCATATAATGGTTCTAGAGAGTTACCTAACATTTTATTGGGACAATATACAGGATTAACATATTATAGCCAAATAGATACTAGATGGAAAAATAAGATGTATTCTAGTGTAGGAAATAGCTCACAAACAATAGGTACAAGTGGTTGTGGACCTACAAGTGCTGCAATGGTTGTATCAAGTATAAAAGGAACAATAAATCCAAGCCAAATGGCAGATTTATTTGTAAAATATGGATTTAGAAGTGCTAACAATGGAACATATTGGAGTGCATTTAGATGGACAGCCAATGTGTTTGATATAAATTATAAAGAAGTTCAAAAATTAAATGATGTGTGTGATTTATTAGAACAAAATTACATGGTAATATCAGCATGTGGAAGTGGATTATTTACAACTCGGTGGACATTTTGTGATAATATACGGTTATGAGGACACAAATAAAAGTGGACAATGTGATAGTGGAGATAGATTAAAAATATATGATCCGTATTTATATGCAGGAAAATTCAATGTAAGTACAAGAAGAGGTAAAGCAACAGTAGAAGGGAATACTGTGTATGTGGAAAAGGAAACATTTAGAACATATGCAAACTATTCGCAATTTTTTGCCTTTGAAAATAATAGAGAAGATACAAAAGAAAATAATAATTCAAATATATCAACAGCCACATATACAAGATATGTAAAGGTAAACTCTAGTTTGAATGTTAGAAGTGGGGCTGGAATTAATTATAGTTATATAAGAAGTTTGTATAATGGAAATAAAGTCTAATACAAATATATATGCCTATAAAACTATGTCTGGTAAGTTTTATAGCTATTTGCCAAATACACGTGTAAGAGTATTGCAGGATTTGGGTTATATTAATTATATAGAAGTTATAGCTACAAAAAGGCGTGGCTATGTTTATGAAAATGTATATAAATAATATGAGATTGCAAAAATTATCAATGAAAAAATAAGCAAAATAAAATTAATAAAAATATATAAAAAAGTAGAAAATTTTTTCATTTTATGATACTTTATATATTAAATATATAATGGGAAAATAAGGGGAGAAATTTATATGGATATAACAATTAATGTAGAAGATTATAAGTTAAATGTAAGAGCAGCAGGAGTAATAATTCACGATGGTAAAATTTTAGCTCATAAAAATATTAATTCTGATCATTATGCCTTAATTGGAGGAAGAGTTGAAATAGGAGAGAGTTCAGCAAATACAATAAAAAGGGAAATAAAAGAAGAATTAGGAAAAGATGTTGAAATAACAGGTTATATATCAACAATAGAAAATTTTTTTGAAATGAAGGGTTCAAAATATCATGAGATAATGTTTGTGCATAAAATAGAATTTGCAAATGAAGAAGATAAAAAAATAGAATATACTATGAAAAATATTGAAGGAAAAGATTATTTACAATATGAATGGCTAGAGATGGATAAAATTGATGAGTATCCACTATTGCCAAGAGCAGTAAAAGATATTTTAAAAGAAAACAAATTTCCAATACATAAAATTAATAATGATTTAAAATAATTTACAAAGACATGTATAACTTAGGCAAACGAGAGGAAAAAGAAAACATGAGTTTAAAAGAAAGTAATGAAATAACACTAAAAATTAAATGTGAATTAAATGAGTTTTATAAGATAATAGAAGAAAAAGGCTTTAAAATAATAGATGAGTTTTCAATGGATGACACATATTTTGTACCTAAAGAAGTAGATTTGGATAAGACTGATATAAGAGATACTTTATCTAAAGCATTATTAGTGAGAGATATTATAGGGAAGATGTCAAATAAAAGGACAAAACTAATAACATTTAAAATTAAGAACTTTGATAAGGCTGGAAATATATTAAACCAAGAATCTATTAATTGTAATATTTTAGAAATAGAGGATGCTAAAAAATTATTAAAGGTAATAGGCTACAAAGAAATTATGAATATAAAAGAAAATGATGTTGTATACGAAAAAGATGGATTTCAATTAGCGGTTAAGAATATAAAAGATGGGGATAATTTAATAGAAATAGAAACAGAAGAAAATGATGAAATAGATACTATAGAAAAGTTAATTCAAAAAGTTAATAAAATGGGAATACCAGTTTATACAGATGATTATTTTGTGAAAAAAGCGGAAATAGAATTGGAAAAGATTTTAAGGAAAAAAACTAATAAGAATATAGAAAAATATTATGATAATACTGAAAATGAAATGCCTAATTATACTGTTAAAAAATTTATTGAATTAAATGTTGAACCAGGAAATGCAGTTGAACTTGGATGTGGTGCTGGAAGAGATACGGTATATTTAATAAGAAATGGTTGGAATGTACTTGCAATAGATAGAGAAGATGTTGAAACACGAATCGTATCAAAATTATTGGTAGAAGAACTAGAACAGTTTGAATTTTTTAAGCAGAGATTTGAGGACATTGAATTGGAAAATAGTAATTTGGTGGTTGCTAATTTTAGTCTTCCTTTCTGCAATAAAAATGATTTTAAAAAATTATGGGCTAAGATAAATCATAGCATTTTAAAAGATGGATATTTTGTTGGTAACTTTTTGGGAGATAAGGATGAATGGAAAATTGCAAAAGAGAAAATGACTTTTTTAACAAAAGACCAGGTAATGGAATTGTTTAGGAATTTTGAGATTGTGGAATTTAAAGAAGTTGAAAAAGATGGACTTACTGGACTTGGAAAGATGAAGCATTGGCATATATTTAATGTAATAGCAAAGAAAAAATAAATAAAGTATGTGATAAAGGTAATGTCGAAATATATATTTTTATTACAATATTCGACAAATTATTCAATAAAATATTGATATTATATCTAAGGGGAATATATATGAAGAAAAACAATGGAAATATAATATCAATATTATTAATTTTTTTAGGTATTATATCAATGGTGACCAGTGTACATGCACATTCTGGGAAAACAGATTCAAATGGAGGACATAGGGATAATAAAAATAAAAGTGGCTTAGGAAGCTATCATTACCATTGTGGTGGGCATCCTGCTCATTTACATACTGATGGTGTTTGCCCATATTCATCAGGGTTGAAATTAAATAAAAGTGGGATGTCAAGTTCTTCATCTTCAAATACTAATACAAAATCTACGGTACCAACTGCAATAGAGGTATTGGATATTAAAATAAATGAAAATGTAACAAGTATGAAAGAAGGAGAATGCAAAAAATTGACTGCTACAATAATACCAGAGGATTCGACCGATAAAAATATTGTATGGGAATCAAGTGATGAAAATATTGCGACAATTAGTGCAACAGGAGAGCTTATTGCAAAAAAATATGGTACTGTAGATGTAACTGCAATTAGTTCTAATGGAAAAACAAGTACAATAAAAATAAATATAAAATCACCTAAAGAGCAAGGGAATACTTTAATTAATACATTATCATATAATAGGGATAATGTTATAAATAATACTATATCGAATCGTAAAGACGATTCAAGTTCATTAACCGGAGTTATAATGCTAGGGGTGTTAGGCGGAGGGAGTTATTTTGGCTATAGAAAATATAAAAATAGCCATGGGAATAAAAAATGATATAGAATTTTTTGGGAAGATAAATGGGATTTTAAGATGACTCATAACCCAAAGGTCGTAAGTTCGAGTCTTACCCCCGCAACCAAGAATTTAACTAGAGTCGCAAGAGATTGTGGCTCTTTAATTTTTTTGCTAAAAATCTATTTTTATAAAAGTGGGGACAATTTGGGGACAGTCCCTACATTTTTATACATTAAATAGCACATTTTAGCCTTACTAATTTATATTAAACTTAGAAAATCAAAAAAGTAATTTTCGAGAAATTTTGAAAAGAGTTTTTATGCGAGCACTTTCTCTAAAACATTACCAGCTTCCTTATTATTAGCCTCAACTGGATGCACATAGAAGTTTAAGGTAGTTGTTATTTGAGCATGCCCTAATCTTGATGCTATAACTGCTACATCCACATTTTGTGAAACGAGCAAAGTAGCATTTGTGTGTCGCAAACCATGGAAAGTAATTTTTGGTAGATTGTTCTTTTCAATGAAAGAACGAAACCAATCTGTAACAGTATCAGGATGCATTGGCTTACCATTCCAAGTAACAAATAGTCTATTTGAGTTAACCCATAAGTTGCCACATTTTTCTTTTTCTTGATCATACCAAGCTTTATACTTATTAAGCATATTTATTACAATATCAGGTATTCCGACTTTCCTAATTGAACTACGAGTCTTTGGATCTTTTACGAAAATGCCTTTATCTGCAATATACTGACTAGACTTAGTAATATTAACAAATCCATTCTCAAAGTCGATATCTGACCATTCTAAGCCCAATACTTCGCCTCTACGCATACCAGTAAACAATGTTAATATAACAATAGTTTGAAATTTGATTTCTTCATTTTCTAATGCCTCTAGTAATTGTTTACATTGAACATCATCATAGTATTTAATTTGAGGTCTTTCATGCTTAGGTGGTTTTACTCTATCTGCTGGATTATAAGGTAGTATTTGCCAATATACAGCATTTTGTAACATAGCGTGTAGTAAGCGATGGTGCTCTAGTATTGTTTTAGAGGATAAGCCTTTCATTACAGTCTTTCCATTATGATTTTTACATCTTTTAAGTTGATGATCTTTTGAAAGATAATCGTAAAAACTCATAATGTGAGTTGGTTTAATATTGCATAACTTATAATGACCGAAGTAGGGGATAATTCGTGATTTTAGCATTCCTTTATATCTTTCATAAGTTTTAGGTGCTAATTCTTTTTCACCATAATTTTTAGCCCATAAATCTGTAAATTATTTAAAGGTCATTGAAGAGTTCTGTAAAACAATACCATTTTCTATCTCATAAACAAAGTTCACAAGTTCTTTGTCTGCTTCACGTCTACTATTTGCTTTAATGCTTTTGGTATATCTAATTCTGTTACCATAGCTGTCATAACCATGAGATACAATTAATCTCCAAGAGCGTTTGCCTCTCTTTTCAAGATACCCTGCCATTACTTTTTCACCTCCTTTCAGCATACCTATGGCAAGGATTTTATATATTAAATTATTTTTTCCTAACTTTAGTACTATTAATCCAGTCTTGAAATTCTTTTGCTGTAATTTCTCCATCAATAAATTTTTTCCTAATTGTAGGACCTTCTTTTTTGAAATATTCATACATTTCATGTTTTTCTCTTTCAGATGCTTGCTTTGAAAGAGTTTGATATCTACTTCTATAAGCTTTAAGAATAGGCTTCTGCGCTAAACTTTCTTTATAGGCTAGTTCTCTACCAAATTCTTTACATGTTTTATTATCTTTAAATATTTCATCGCAATATTTAGTATCATGCATAGTTTTTGGAATAAAGTATTTACCACAATTAGCACATTTTTTTATCTTAATATTACTATCTAAAGACAATAACTGTTTATATGAGATAAATAACACATTAAGATAATCATCAGTTCTAAAAGAATATGGAATACTTTTAGGCAGATTAAGTTCTTTATGAAAATAGTAAAAGTCATCCATAGTAAAATCTAATGTTAAATCATTTATCCTATAACTTAAGTTTATTAAATCAAAATTAGCAGATTCATCTTCAAATAAATCAGGAAATTCTGCTCTAAAATCAGCCTCGATTTTATCGAATTCTTTAGGGCTTATATTTTCTTTTTCACTTGTTATAAGATTAATAAATATATCTTGATAAAATTCAAAGTCATCTTCATATTCAGATTGTAAGGTAAAGAATAAGTCTGATAATGCCTGTTCTGTTATGTAAAAGTTATCATTTTTATAATATTTAGATATATTTAATTTGGATTTTTTAGCCAATTTGAATAATAAATCCTCTAAACAGTAATTAGCTATAAAGTTAACCATATCTTCACCGTTTTCAATATCTATATTGAGAAAATCTAAAAGAATGCTACCAAGAGGTCTTATTTCACAACGATTTACAGATTTGAATATAAATCCTTTCTTTTTCTTAATAGAAAAGTGATTTAAACATTCTGTTTTATTATTAGTATCGAAAGCAATATTATATAGTGACATCTTTACCTCCTAATATCTACAAATTAAAAATTTTTGAACTTTTTTCAATTGTAAGGTTACATATATCAGAAAAATATTATATAAAAGAGCCATACAATCAAAAACAAAAATAATAATTGTATGACAAAATAATACCATAATAATTTATATATGTCAACTACAATTATAAAAATATTAGGAGGTGAAAGAAATGGCACTAGATAACATTAAAAGAACAACTCTAACTGCAAAAGAAGCAGCAGAATATTTAGGAATTTCATATTGGTTAATTACGCAATTAGTTAAAAGAAAACAAATTCCTTGCTCTAGAGTTGGGAAAAGAATTTTATTCAGAAAAGAAGCCTTAGATATTTATCTAAGCAAAAAAGAAAATGATTCTATTGAAGAATCTTGCTAGAAAGAAGGGAGGATATGGGACAAGTTGGATGGATAAAAGTAAATACAAGTATATTTTCAAATAGAAAAATTAAAATCCTACTAAAAGAAAGGGAAGGGGACACCTATTTTAGAATATGGATTCAGATTTTAACTATTGCTGGAGAATGTAACAGAGATGGTGGACTATATATTAGCGATAATACACCATTTAAAATCAAAGATTTTACAAATATTATTGGAAAATCTTCGAAAACATTTACGAAAATTTTACAAAAATTTATCGATTTAGGAATGCTAATTTATAAAAATGATACATACTTCGTAAAGAATTGGAGCAAGTATCAAAGTGCTGAAAAGCTAAAGAAAATTGGAAAATCAAATAAAGTAGTTGAAGAAAATTTAATTGAAAAAAGTTTGAATAAAGTTACAGAAGAAAAGACAAGAAAAGAAGAAAATAGAAAGGAGAGCAGAATAGATGAATCAAATTTTGAAACCCTCGATTAACAAAAGGGATTACATTGAATGTGAATATTGCAAAAATAAATTACACAGAAAAATAATAGAATGGGAACTATATGGTACTAAGAGAGTAATAACTTTGGATTATGAAAGATGCAAATGTAAGGATGCACAGAAATATTGGAATGAATATGATCTGAAAAAGTTAAGGATAATTGAAGAAGAAAAAAAGCTAGAATTAATGCAAGAGTTTTCGAGAAAAGTTGAAAAAATTATAAAAAACAGTAAGATGAGTAAAAGAAACTTGATCTATAAATTTGACAATTTTGAAATTAATAATAGCAATAAGAAAGCATTTAATAATTTAAAAAATTATAGTGAAAAATTAGTAAATAACATAGAGAAAAAAGGACTCATTTTAGTTGGAAATAATGGAGTGGGTAAAACACATTTAGCATGTAGTATTGCAAATAAATTTATAGAAAACGGAATACCAGTAATATACGGAACATTAATTAATTTATTAGCAGAATTACGAAATTCATATGAAATAGATAATAGTATTTCTGAGATGGAAATCATCAAACTATATGAAAATGTTGATCTATTAATTATAGATGATTTAGGGAAAGAAAAGCCAAGTGAATGGGGATTAGAAAAATTATTTACTATCATAAATAGTAGATATGAAAATAATTTACCAGTAATTATAACAACAAATTATAATCAAAATTCTCTAGTAAAAAGGTTAAGTATTAATGAAGAAATTGAAACAGCAAAGTCAATCATTTCTCGACTATATGAGATGTGCTATTTAGTAAAGATTGATGATATAGATCATAGAATTCAAAAGAAAAAAGTTAGTAATTGCGGTAACAATAACTAACTAAAAAGATAACTTTTTTAAATATTTTATATAAAAATTATAATTGATTTTTTCAAAAAAGTAAATAGAAATGAATGAAAAAATTAGGACAAGAAAGTATAAATTTTTGTACATATTTGTCCTAATTTTTATAATAAAAATATCCCTCGGAGAGCTAAAAAGGTTTTAGGGCATTTTGCCCTAAACAGCAAAAAAGGTGTCAAGACACCAGGCTGGCGAATATTAGGTACTAAAAAATACTACCTAAAATTCGAGCAAAATAAATTTTGCTAATTATTAATGCTTTGTAAACTAGCATTAATAAATTTTATATTAAGGAAGTGATGAAAAAATGAGAAGAGATTCAGAGCAAGTTTTAGATAGTATTTTCTTATCTTATAACAAAATTTTAAAGAGACTACATTCATTAGGAATAACAACTAAACATGGAAAAGAAATAACTCATATGGATTTAAGAAAAGCTGTAGATGTTATGGTAAAAAAACATCCAACATGTAGATGGAGAAGTGAGAAAATTAGAAGTAGAAAATATTTTATTTTAATAGAGGGATATGAATGGTTAAAGCGAATATATTTTCAAAAAGAAAAATCATTAATTGATGCTGATGTAGATTTTTTTGAAACAAGAATTAAATTATATGAAGAATTTCTGAAGGTGGATCACGATGAAAATTGGTGGAATGAAGATATGAATATAAAACAATTATGTAAGTATTTTAATAGAAAAGATATTACTGTTAGAAAAGCAATTAAGAAACTGTGTGACTGTGGATTGAGTGAATATAAATTTTTAATAAATAATAAAGTGATAATTTCAAAAGGAGGAGTGGAATGGCTTTGTAAAAATGTATTTAAACAAAAGTATTTAGAACTATTAGTAAAATACAAAATGGAATTGACAGAGAAGTATATAAAAGACGGTTACATATATGATGAATTTTTTGGAAGAAATTAAGCACTAAAATGGCGAAAATATGCTTGAGATAAGTAATTTATAGGATTGAAAAAAATGTCGAAAAGGGCTATGCAAAAAAAAATTTTTATGATATAATGCCATGGGGGAAATAAAATGAAGATATCTAATGAACAAATAAAAAAATTGTTATTAAAATTAAATTATTATCCTAAAGATGGGGTTAAAGACATTTTTGAAAAAAACTATAATGGATATATTATAAATATTAATTTCGAAGAACAAAAAATAAATTATGGAAATTTGATCAAAATAGGAGATCTAACTACTAGTAATTTTGAAAATTCAGAAAATTTTGTTGTTTTAGAGTGTATAGATAGAATATTGGAAAAGGGATATAATCCTGAAGATTTATCTTTAGAACACAAATTTCCACTTGGAAGAAAAGAAAAAGGAAAATTAGATATTCTAATTTTTAAAGATAATAAAGCATATATAATGATTGAATGTAAAACATGGGGCGAAGAATATAAAAAAGAACAGAAAAGAATGTTAAATTACGGGGGACAACTTTTTTCTTATTATATTCAAGATAAATCAGCTGAATATTTATGCCTATATACTTCTAAATTAATAAATGAGAAAATAGAATACAAAAATGCAATTGTTAAAGTAGATAAGATATGGAATGAACTTAATAATCAAAAAGAAATTTATGATTATTGGAATAAAAATTTTTACGATAATGGTATTTTTGAGGAATGGGTAAATTGTTATGATTTTGAGAATAAATCCTTAAGAAGAGGACAGCTAAAAGAACTAAGTCAAGATGATAGTGGAAGAATTTTTAACCAATTTGCAGAAATTTTAAGGCATAATGCGGTTTCAGACAAGCCAAATGCATTTAATAAGATATTAAATTTATTTATATGCAAAATAATAGATGAAGATAAAAGAGATGAAGAAGAAGTTGATTTTCAATGGCGTGAAGATGATACAGATGAAAAATTACAAGGAAGGCTTAATAATTTATATAAACGAGGAATGAAAAAATTTCTTGAAATAGAAGTTACAGATTATTCAGAAGAGGATTTAAAAAATAAATTAGCAAATATTCATGAGGAAAACACTAAAAATCAAATTGAAGAGATGTTTCAAAAATTGAGACTACAAAAAAATCCAGAATTTGCATTTAAAGAAGTATATAATGAACAGTCTTTTAAAATGAATGGAATTGTAGTTAAAGAAATTGTAGAATTATTGCAACCATATCAATTTAGATATTCACATAAACAACAATTTCTTGGAGATTTTTTTGAACTATTATTGAATACAAGTATAAAACAGGAAGCTGGTCAGTTTTTTACACCTGTACCCATTGCAAAATTTATTATTTCATCAATTCCTATAAAAGAAATAATAGACAAAAAAATTAATAATGATGAAAATAATATTTTACCGATTGCTATTGATTATGCTTCTGGCAGTGGACATTTCCTAACAGAATATATGGACGAGTTACAAAAAGTTATTTCAAAGTATGATTCAACTAACATTAGAAGAGAAGCAAAAGATAATATTAACCTATGGAAACAAGGAGAGTTTAAGTGGGCTAATGATTGTGTATATGGAATAGAAGCAGATTATAGATTAGTAAAAACAACAAAAGTAAGTTCATTTTTAAATGGAGATGGTGATGCTAATATTATAAGGGCAAATGGATTAGATAATTTTGAAAAATCAAAAGATTATAAGGGAATACTTAAAGAATATAGTAAAGAAAACCACCAAGATAATAAACAATTTGATATTGTAATAGCTAATCCACCTTATTCGGTATCTTCATTCAAAAATACTCTAGAGAATGGAAAAGATAGTTTTGAACTATATAAATATTTAACAGATGATAGTTCTGAAATAGAATGTTTATTTATAGAAAGAACAAAACAATTATTAAAACCAGGAGGAATTGCTGGAATTATATTGCCTATTTCAATTCTGACAAATTCTGGAATATATATTCCAACTAGAGAATTACTATTTAAGTATTTTAGAGTAGCAGCTATTACTGAATTTGGTTCAAATACATTTATGGCTACAGGAACTAATACAGTGACTTTATTTTTAGAACGAAGGGAAGATATTTTTCACAAAAATATAGAATATGCATTAAATAATTTTATTGATAATCCACAAGATTTTACTATTAACGGAATAACAAGTATTGTTAGCAAGTATTTAGAGGATGTTTATGAAAATATTGATATTACAGATTATTTATCAATATTCAGAAAAATTCCAAATAAAAATATTTTAAAACATAATTTTTATAAAGAATATAAAAATCATGTAATAAATACTATACTAAAATCAAAGAAAAGTCTAGATAGAATTGATATTGATGAACTTATTGTAAATACAATTATATCTACTGAGAGAGAAAAATTATTTAATTACATTTTGATGTGCAACGATATGACTACTATCATAAAAGTAAAATCTAAACAAAAACAAGATGAGAAAGATTTTCTAGGATATGAGTTTAGCAATAGAAGAGGATCAGAAGGAATAAAGATATATAGAGACGAAAAAGGTAATCATGTAACAAGTTTATACGATGATAATTGTGATGATAATAGTTTAAAAGCAAATTATTATGTAAAAAATGCATTATTAAATAAGCAAATTGATATTAAAGAAGAAATTAGTAAAAATATAAAAATAGTAAAAACCACTGATTTATTGGATTTTACAAAAGTTATTTTTGATAAAAGCATTTCTTTAATAAACAAAAAAAAAATAAAATTTAACAGTAACTATTCAAATATGAAACTAGGAAATTTATTAGATACAATAGAAGTTGGAGATAGACCAAGAGGCGGAGTGTCAAAATATAAAACAGGGATTATATCTATTGGTGGGGAACATATTGGATTAAATCAAAAACTTGATTTAAAAAATAAAAAATATGTACCAAAGGATTTTTATGACAAAGCAAATACAGGTAAAATTAATGGTGGAGATATACTAATATGTAAGGATGGTGCTTTGTCAGGGAAGATTTGTAAAATACCAAATAAAATTAATGAGGAAATGTTAGCAAATGAACATGTTTATATTATAAGAACTAATCAAAATGTTTCTCAGGACTATTTATTTTATATACTTGGATCAAAGAAAGGACAAGAAATATTAAAAGCAAACGTAAATGGTGCTGGAATAGGAGGGATAAATCAAGAAAACTTAAAGAATATATTAATTCCTGTACCTCCTACCAACATACAAGATAAATTTACTAAAAGAGCTAATGAAATCCAAGAGCAAAAGAAAAATATAGAAGAAAAAATAAAAGATTATTTTAATGAAAAGAATAAATTGATAAATTCAACATTTAATACAAAGACATATAATACATTAGATGAAATATGCGAATTAATTACTGACGGAACACATAATACTCCTGAATATACTAAAAATGGAATTCCTTTTTTATCAGCGACAAATGTAATAAATAAAAAAATAGATTGGGATAATATAAAATATGTATCAAATCAGTTACATGAGAAGCTTTCTAAAAGAATTTCGCCTAAATTAAATGATATTCTAATAGCTAAAAATGGTACAATAGGATATGCAGCAATAGTTGATAGAGATATTCCATTTGATGTTTACGTTAGTTTAGCAGTATTAAGAACTAAAAATAATATTTTGCCAGAATATGTTTTAGAAGTGATAAATTCAGAAACGATTAGAAATGAATTTTTAAATAAAGTTATTGGTATGGGTGTTCCTAATCTTCATCTAAATAAAATTAAGGAAGTTAAGATCCCTGTTGTTAATTATGATGAACAAGAAAAATTTGTAAAAGATATTTCGATAATAAATGATAAAATATCAAGATGCGAAAAAGAAATCTTGAAACTTGATGAAGATATGGAAGAAAATATAAAAACAATATGCAATTAAAAGCGAGGAAAATATATGGAAACAAGTGTAATTACAATGATATTAAGAAATGGAATGCCAACTGGAATAGTACAGTGCAATTTAGATGAATGGATAGGAGTAAGTTATAAGATTCCTAGAAATAGGTTAAACGAATCAAAAGAGCTTAAAAATATAGAAAACACAGGGGTATATATTTTATTTGGTGTTGATGAAGAAACAGGAGAAAATAGAGCATATATAGGTGAGGCAGAAAACATATATAAAAGACTATTACAACATAATAAAACAAAAGATTTTTGGAATGATTGTTTAGTATTTGTTAGTCAAAATAATTCTTTAAATAAAGCACATATAAAATTTATTGAAAATATGCTATATACAAAAGCAAAAGAAGTTGAAAGATTTATTATTGATAATGATACAGAACCAACAAAATCTTCTTTAGATGGTGCAGATGAAATAAGAGCAGTGAAATTTTATGAAAAAATAGTATTGTTAACTTCAGTATATGGATATCGTATTTTTGATAAGATTCTAACGCAACAAGAAGTTAAAGAAGAAGAAATTTATTATATTAATTCTATTGGATTAAAAGCGTCTGGTGCTCAATCAGAAGAGGGATTTATAGTTTTTAAAGGTTCACAAAGTAGTGAAGAGTTTAAAAAAGCTAGTAGTCAGTCTTTAAGAAATAAATGGAATGAATTAAGAAATCAAAAAATAGTAGACCAAGGGGTATTTCTAAAAGATATAATATTTTCTTCACCATCTACTGCAGCAGCTATGGTATTAGGCAGAAATTCAAATGGATTAACACAATGGAAAAATAGAGATGGAAAAACTTTAAAAGAAAATATGAATAAAGAATAATAAAACAAATTCCTTTTTGGAAATAATTACACAAAACATAAATAAAAACTTTCTTTTTCGGAAATAATATGATATAATATTATTATAATCAAAAAGGAGAGTTTTTATTATGTTAGGAGAAAAGATAAAATTATATAGAGAAAATAAAAAAATGACTCAAAATGAAGTTGCAGAAACATTAGGAGTAAAAGCAGCAACTATTTCCAAATATGAAGCTGGAACTTTAGAACCTAATATAGAATCATTAAAGAAATTAGCTGACTTGTTTGAAGTATCAGTAGATGAATTGATAAAAGAAGATACTTTTGATATATCAAGAATAAATATTTTAGAAGTATTAAGAGAACAAAAAAAAATGAAACTAAAAGGTAATTTATATCATAATACTCAAATAACTTTTGCATATAATACTAATCATATTGAGGGAAGTAAACTTACAGAAGATCAGACTAGATATATTTATGAAACTAACACATTATTAGCAGAAAAAGACTCAGTAACAGATTTAGATGATGTGTTAGAAACTGCTAATCATTTTAAATTAGTTGATTATATGTTAGAAATAGCAGATAAAAAATTAACAGAAAAAATGATAAAAGAATTTCACAAAATATTAAAAGAGGGAACGTCAGATAGCAGGAAAGATTGGTTTATAGTTGGAGATTATAAAAAATTACCGAATGAGGTTGGAGGGCTAAAAACTACAGAGCCTAAAAATGTTGAAAGAGATATGAAAAAATTATTAGAATGGTATGAATCTTTAAAACAAAAAACAATAAATGAAATAATAGAATTTCATGCTAAATTTGAAAAGATACATCCATTTCAAGATGGCAACGGAAGAGTTGGTAGAATAATCGCATTTAAAGAATGTTTAAAAAATAATATTGTACCATTTATTATTTTAGATAAAGATAAATTATTCTACTATAGGGGATTAAATCAATATCAAACTAATAAAGAAAAAGGTTATTTAATAGATACTTGTTTAAATGCACAAGATCAATACACAGAAATGATAAAATATTATATTGGAAATAAATAAACTAAAGAAAAGCAAAATAATAGTAATTATATATTACAGAATTATTTTGCTTTTTACATTATATGAGAAGGGACTAATTAATATGATAAAAATTGAAGAAAAATATGATTTTAATAGTATAGATAAAAAAATAATGGAAGCTAATTCTAATATTGAACGAAATATAAAAAAATTTTCTGATGATGACCGCGGATTTTTATCTCAAAACTTATTAAATGCATTAAGAACTTTTGTAGAATATATTGCTGTTAAGATATATTTAACTGGAAAGACAGAAACAATTAATTACGACAATGGAACTGTTAGAATTGCATTAGATTATATAAAAAGTAGGGGAAAAATAAAATTTATTGAAAGATTCCATTATTATCTGCAGATATCAAGATCACACTATATAGAAAACGATGATTCTGCAGAAAGACTTATGCTTAAATACTATAAATATCTAATATTATTGAAGGATTATATGAAGATATTGTATAACATAGATATTCTAAATAATATAACTGATTTTCCACTTGATTTAGATAGTACTTTTAGTGATTATTATAAAAAGGTTGCTGATGTAATAAAAAAGGTTCCAACTAATACATCTGATCAATTCAGTGGAGATAAATATTATGTACAAAAATTAAAAACTTTTTTTGTTAATGGAAAAATATATTATGAAGTTACTTTGTCACCAGCTAAAGATAAGGTTAATAAGTATGATAAAATTATAGCATTTACTAGAATGCATATTATGCCAAATTATTCAATAAAGTTGTCTATTGTTAAAGCAAAAGTAAATATTCTTGGAAGAGACATGGCAATAAATATAATAAACAACTGGTCTGTTGCTATAAGAGAATGTGAAATAAATAATTTTTATAAGGTTTTTGGAATTAATAAAAAATATAAAGCTAACAACAAAGAATATACAGAAGTTATGAGCTTACTAACAAAAGCACAATATAGTTTATTAGATTTAGCAACAATAAATGATATATATTATGATAAAATAAAAGAAAAAATAAAAAGTAATTCAACAACAACTGGAATATTGGATTTAATTGATAACTGTAGATATTATATAAAAAATAATAGTAAAGGACATGTTGTACTAAGATATTTATTATATAATTGCAATAATAGGATTATAAAGGATCAACTTGCATTAGATAGTTGTTCTATTCTATCGAATTTATACTTGCAATTTGGGTGCATTCCATTTGAGGAAATGCCATATGCATCATCATTAATAAATCATAATCCAACAATATATGATTTGATAGATATAGTCCCTATAGAAGGTAGAAATGATGAATTATTAGCAGGTTATATAAAAAAGAATACAGAGCAAAATAATAAATTATATACTAGTATAGATGAGGTTAGAAAATTTGGAGATATTCCTACATTGGTCAATTCTTATAATAATAAAATTTATTATAAACATAAACCTAATAGGTGTTTGGTAATAGAAAATAATAATTTATATATTCATGGATATGAAGATGACACTATTAATATAATTAATAAGTTGAACTCCTTGACAAATCATGGAATAAGAGGCTATAAAGCATCATTTCAAAGTTTTATAAATCAAGGAAATTACTTAATTAATTGCCCAGAAAAAGAAAATATATTATTAAATATGTATGAAAATAGTACAGTTGCTCTAATATATGGGGCTGCTGGAACAGGAAAAACTACTCTAATTAAACATTTGACATACTTTTATAGTAATGAAAGAAAAATATGCTTAGCTAATACAAATTCTGCTGTTGAAAACCTAAAAAGTAATGTAAATAATCAAAATTCTGATTTTATGACAGTACATAAATTTATTAGTGAATCCAACAATAATACTGAATGTGACATTTTAATTATTGATGAATGTAGTACAATTAGTAATTTGGATATGAGACAAATTTTAGAAAAGGCAAATTTTAGTGCTATATTGCTTGCTGGAGATATTTACCAGATTGAATCTATTACATTTGGAAACTGGTTTACATTATCAAAAAAATTAGTAAATCCAACATCGGTATTTGAATTAAACTTTACATGGAGAAGTACAAAACAAGAATTGCTAGATTTATGGGAATTGGTTAGAAATGGCGATGATAGAGTGGATGAAATGTTAGTAAAGAAAGAATTTTCAGAAGAAATTAGTGAAGAAATATTTAAAAAGCAGGATGAAGATGAAATTATACTTTGTCTAAATTATGATGGATTATATGGAATAAATAGCATAAATTACTATTTGCAAAATGAGAATAAAAACAAGTCAATAGTTTTAGATTTAGGTACTTATAAAGTGGGAGACCCAATTATATTTGGAGATACTAATAGATTTTCACCAGTAATATATAATAACTTAAAAGGCAAAATTGTAGATATAGAAGAAGATGAGTTTAGATTTTGGTTTTCAGTAGAGATAGATAAAGTAATTAATGAATTAGAAATACAATTTTTAGATTTAGAATTGGTAGGAGAATCTGAAAATAATAAATCAATTGTAAAATTCTATGTCAATAAGTATAGAAATGCTGATGAGGATAATGATTCTGATCTAGCAACAATTGTACCTTTCTCAGTTGCATATGCAGTTTCTATTCATAAATCACAAGGCTTAGAGTATAATTCTGTAAAAATTATAATAACAAATGAAATTGATGAATTAATTACGCATAGTATTTTTTATACTTCAATAACTAGAGCAAAAGAAAAATTAAAAATTTATTGGTCTCCAGAATGCCAAAATAAAATCATATCTACTATAAAACATATTGAAGATAATAAAGATGTTAATCTTATTAAAAATAAAATAAATTCAATATAAAAGGCGAGAACTTTCTCGCCTTTTATAATATTATTCACTGAAGCATCCACCAATTAACTGCACACCATCGACAAAACCATTTCTATAATACTTCTCATTCCAATAAAAAATATAATCCATAAAATTCTCATCCAATTTACTTAATTGTTTCTGTACATATTTTTTATTCTCCTTAGGAACATTTCTTAAAATGTTTGCACTAATCTCATCAAAATAAACAAAATGTTTTCTATCTTCATCACACTTTAGTGATGCTAAGTCATCCTCTCTAAAAATTAACCATTCTTTTAAAATATCATTATTAACTTCTCTAAAATTATTCATTGTTAAAACCTCCATTTTTATTAAAAATTATTGGTGACAAATTGGTGACAATCGTTGCAAAAAACAACCAATTTTAACCTATTTCATAATCTCACCAATTTGCTCTAACCCTATTTAAACTAATAAAAACTCAAGTTAACAAAATTCCTCAAAAATCACAATCAAATTCTCATAACCCCAAGCCCATCTCCATAATCTCCGCCAAGCAAAAACAAGAAAAACAGCAAAAAACATTTAAACAATCCACAATAAGTGATATAATTGTGGAAAAGAAATAAAAATAGCAAAGGAAACAATATGATAAAAGTATATAATCTAAAAAACAAAAAAGAATATATAGAAGAAGTAGCAACACTAGAATATGAAGAATGGGCAGACAACAAAGAAAACAACAAAAATAGAAGAATAAATGAAAAAATAAAAAAGATAGAAAAAAATTTAAATAGCAGCAATTTTTGCAAATTAATATTGCTAAAAGAAAATAGCCTAATAGGATTTATATCAATATTCCCCAATGACAGTAAAGAATGTCCCAATCTAACACCATGGTATTCAACAATGTATGTAAAAAAAGAATATAGAAAAAAAGGATACTCAAAAATACTAAATGATGCAATTTTACAAGAAAGCAGGAAAAGAAATTACAAAGAAATATTTTTAAAAACAAAATTAAACAATTATTATGAAAAATTCGGTGCCAAATTTATAAAAACATTAAACAATGGAGAAAAATTATATAAATTTGAATTATAAAAAGATTTGCTAAAACACAAAATAATAATTCAAAATTATAACTTATAGATTAATAAAAACACAAAAAAAGATTTAAAACAGCAAATAGACTATTTTAAATCATAATACATACCTTGAAATAAATTCTGTTCCCTCATAATTTTATCCAAACCATTAAGAACCCACTTTTTATGCAAATTCCAAGAAGGGGCAACAAGCAAATCTTTAGGAGCATCTGCAACAATCCTATGAATAACTACATTTGGATTAATATGAGTTAAAACATAAACCAAGCAATCCATATAATAGTCAAAAGAAATTGGAACATATTCTCCTGAATAATACAAATTAGCCAAACCAGTATTTTTAACAACATAAGTAGAGTGAATTTTTATTCCTTGAACATTATGATGGTTAATAAAATCAACACTATTTTTTACATCATTAAAAGTTTCTAAAGGAAGACCAATCATAAGATGGACAACAATATCAATGCCATATTTATTAAGAAGTTTTGTTGCGTAAGTAAAACTAGAAGATAAATAACCTCTGTTAATAAAATTTCCAATATCATCATTAGAAGTTTGAAGACCAAGTTCAACACAAACATAATATTTATCTTTATAACTACTTAATAATTTAACAATATCTTCGTTTATACAATCTGGTCTTGTTGCAACTTCAAGTCCAACTATTTTGGGATTAATTAAAGCTGCATCATACTTGGCTTTTAAATTTTTTATTGAATCATAGGTATTTGTAAAATTTTGAAAATATGCTATAAATTTATCTGCGCGAAGGCTTTTATAACTATTAAAATAATTAACAACTTGGTTATGTATTTTATCGATTTGGCTTGTACCATTTGCACAAGAAATTAGTTCGCCAGAACCTTTTTCACTACAAAAAATACATCCACCTGTAGAGATTTTTCCGGTCTCTGTTAGGGCATGTAAATCCACCATCAATGCATATTTTTAAAGTACGCGTACCAAATTTTTCTTTTAAATAATTGTTTAAATGTTTATATCTTGCTATATTTTCCATAATGGTATTATAGCAAAAAATAATAAAAAATACAAATAAAGGAAGTAAAAATGATAATAAATAATATAGAATATGAAATAAATAAAGGCAAAAGAAAAAATATATATCTTCAAATAAAGAACGGAAAAGTAATAGTAAAAGTGCCATATTACGTAACAAATAAACAAATAGAAGAAATAGTTTATAAAAAATCTAATTGGATTCAAAAATCTTTAGAAAAGTACAATCAAAAAAATAATGAATTAAAAAAATATCAAGAAGGTGAAATATATAAAATTTTAGGGAAGGAGTATATTTTAAAAATTAATTATGAAGAAACTAATCAAATTAAGGTAGATATAACAGACTGCAACATAATTATAAATTTACCATTTACATATAAGATGGAACCAAATTTATCTAATAAAATAGAAAAGATAATAAATAAAATGTATATGCAAATAATACAAAAACAATTAGATTATACTATGAAAAAAGTTACAAATATGGTTGGACTAGCACCAAAAAAGTATAGGGTAAGAGATATGAAAAGTGCCTGGGGAAGCTGTTCTTCTACAAAAAATATAAGTATAGCTTTAAAATTGATTGAATATAGCCCTAAGGCATTTGAATATGTTGTTTTACATGAAGTGTGCCATTTAAAACATATGAATCATTCAAAACAATTCTGGCAAATGGTAGAGGGCTATATGCCAGATTATAAAAAATATAAAAAAGAGCTAAATTCTAGCAAGTATGATAGGTAAAATTATAGAAAATCTTAACGAAATAATAATATAAAAGACTTATGATAAAAATCATAGGTCTTTATTTTATGTAGAAATCCAATATCTAATTTTTATAATACAAATAATCTGTTTAATATACATGCCCTAAGAAAAATGTATTTTTATGTCAAAAATATTACTAAAAAAAAATGAAAATGACATATATATATAAGTATTCTTAAAATCTATAATTCCCTAAGAATATAATGTAATAGGATTTAAAATCCTTCTAATAATTATATTGACTAAGGTTAAAAAAAAATAAATAATAAAGTATAAAATATTTTAATTTATAGGGGGATTAACATGAAACCAAAAAATCTTGACACAAAAGCAAACAAAAAATTATTTATTATAGCAAGTATAATTCTAATTGGAATTATAATGGTTGTAGCTATGATTTACAAAAGTAGCGGTACAAAAGAAATAATTCAAGGGCAAGAGTCAAAAAGCTTAAGCCAAGAGGATGAAAATTCATTTGATTATGGAACAGAAAAGGGAAAAGTAATAATAATGTATCAAGATGAAGATGGAAATAAGATTGCTGAGAATGATGAGATAGAGGGAATAGTTGGAAAAGAATATACAACAAGCAGAAAAGAAATATCACATTATGTAGCAGCAAAAAAAGACCCTTTAAACAAAATAGGAAATTATAAGAAAGAAGATATTACTGTAGTATACCAATATAAATTAATTCAAAATCTAGTAAAAACAAATGTAAGTGAAGGAAATAATGTAACAATACAAATTGGAAATGAAAGACAAAGCAGAGATTATAAATTGGTATTAATGCAAGAAACTGAAGAAGGAAAAAAGTTAACAGGTGGAAAATTTAAAATACAGTCAGATATAACAGTAGATGGAACAACAACAAATGGAAAACTTACAATTGGAGCAATAAATGTTCAAAGCGAAGGAACAGAAAATTACACAATAACAGAAGAAGAAGCTCCACAAGGATTTGAAAAAACACTTACTTCAAACTACGTTTTGCAAATACAAAAAAAATATAATAATGAAAATAAACAATATGAGTTAATAGCAACATCACAAAATAATGAATTAGAGTTAGAACAAACTCAAAATGATGAAATATTATTAACTATAAAAAATAAAAAAATACAAACAAATGAAATAGCATTAAAAAAGATTTTAACTTCAATTAATGACACACAAACAAAAAAAGAGGTTACAGCAAGAATTGAGAATGGAAAAGTTGTTTATGACAAAAGTGAAGAACCACTTGAAGTAAAAAAAGGTGAAAAGATAGTATATACAATAAGGGTATACAATGAAGGAAATCAAGATATAGTAGGAAAAACAGTAGAAGACATAATTCCGGATGGCCTAAAATATTTAAGTGATAGTAAAATAAATAAAGATTATAAATGGGAAGAAGAAAATAATTTAGTAAAGACAAATTATTTAGTTGGAAAAACAATAAAAGGTTTTGAAATTGAAAATAACGAAAAACCATTATATGAAGATATCAAAATTGAATTAGAGGTAATAAAAGAAGAAGGCACAATTATAAATACAGCAAAAACTGAAAGTTTAGAAAATGAAAAAGACATAAATAATAATGAAGATGAAGAAAAGGCTAAAATAATAAAGGATGAGCCTAAAACTTTTGATTTAAGTATGCAAAAATATTTGTATAGTATAGATGAAGAAAAATTAACTAATAAAGAAATTGTAGCAAAAAATATAGAAGGCAAAATTGAATATACAAAAAATAACGAAATATGCAAAGTTGCAAATAATCAAAAATTAGTATTTACATTAAGAATATTTAATGAAGGAGAAAAGCAAACATTAGGAAGAGATGTATATGAATATATTCCAGAAGGATTAGAATTTATAACAGATAGTACAATCAACAAAGAAAATGAATGGAAGATGTATAAACAAGATAAAGCAGGAAATTTAGTAGAAGTAGAAAATATAAAAGATGCAACAGTACTAAAAACTGATAAATTAAGAAATGAACAAATAGATGGATTTGATATAAATAATAATGAATTACCAAAATACAAAGATATACAAATAGAATTTAAAGTAAATGAGAATAAAGTTAAAGATGAAAATAGAGTAATAACTAATATAGCAAAAATTGAATCAACCAGATTAGAAAAAAATCAAGAAAATGACAAGTCTGGAGAAAAAGTACAAGTAAAACAATTTGACTTAGAGTTAGTAAAATATATAAAAGAAATAAAAATAAAAGATGATTTAGGAGAAACTGTAACTAGTCTTGGACTAGGAAAAAAAGATCAAATATTTAAAAAAGAAATTAATAGCAAAAAAATTTCGAAAACTCAAATATATGTAACTTATGGTTTAAAGGTAAAAAATATTGGTGAAATAGCAGGATATGCAAGCGAAATAAGTGATTATATACCAAAAGACTTTGAGCTTGTAAATGATAACATTTGGGTAAACAATGGAAATGTTGTTACGACAACAAGTTTGGCTAAAAAAATTATAAATCCAGGAGAATCTAAGAATTTAGAAATTACATTTAAATGGAATTTAAATGCCAATAGCATTGGTGAAAGAAATAATAAGGCTGTTATTTCAAAATATGAAAATGATTATAATGCTAAAGATAATACAGAAGATAACAAAAATGAAGAAAGATTTATTATTTCAATAAAAACAGGTGCATTTGAAATATCAATATTTATTATATTAACAATTTTAATAATTAGTGTAGTTGTTATAAAGATAAAAATAAAAAATAAAAAGGGAGAAAGTAAATGAAAAAGAAGGTTATTGCAATAATTAGTATTTTAATATTAGCTTGTGTAACCATATTAACTTTTACAACTAAATCGGAAGGTTTTACTCAATACCAAAATGGATTAACATGGTATTATGAAGTAGTAGATGGAGAAGCGGTAAATGTTTATGTATATAGTGGAACACCAAGTACAACAGTTACAATACCAACAAAATTAGGAGGTTATCCAGTAACTAGCATAATTGGGGAAAAATTTGGATATACCCAATATAATATATTTGGTAAAAATAATAGTTCATATAATTATTCTGGGAAGGTAGAAAAAATTATTATACCAGATACAGTTAACACAATTGGAAATTATGCATTTTTAAATTGTTATTCATTAAAAGATGCCAAATTCCCACAAGAATTAGAAATAATTGGAACAGCAGCTTTTCAAAATTGTGCTATTGAAAGTGTTAGTATACCAGACAATGTTACTAAAGTTGGTGAAAGGGCATTTTATAATTGCTCAAAATTAAAAACAATTAATATAGGTGATTCTCTAATATCTATAGATTCTAGTACTTTTGCAGGCTGTATAAATGCTACAAATGTAAAAATTCCTAATACTGTTAAAACAATATATTATGACTCATTTGCTGGAGTTAAAGATGTATTTGTAGACAATACAAAGGAAAATTTAGAAATACTAAATCCAAATAATTATAATGTATCTAAAATGCCTAATATGCATTATAAAAATTGTAATCATAATATTAATTTAAATGTATTACAAGGAATAAAAATAATAAATGAAGCAAATGGAGAACAAATAACAAACAATGATTTTGAATGTGGAGAAAATATAACATTTAGATTAGAAAAAGACGCAAATTATAATTATGATAATATGGCAGTATTTATAGAATCAAAAGGAGATTATTTGGATTCTGAAAATACAGTACAAAAGATAAACTTGAATTTTGGTGATACATATACTCTTAATAATTTATTAAGAGATAAAACAATATATGTACAAGAACAAAAAGATGGGTTTGACCTATCTTTAAGACAATACATATATAGTATAAACAATAAAGAAATAAGTAATTCAAGAGAACCTAAAGTAAAAATAGTAAATGGAAAAATACAATATCAACATAGCAAAAATGTTGTATATCCTCAAAAAGGAGATAAAATAGTATACAATATAAGAGTATATAATGAAGGCACAATTGCAGGAACAGCAAATAAAATAACAGAATATTTACCAGAAGGTTTAGATTTTAATGGAAATAGTGCAACTAATATAAAATATGGTTGGAAAGTTTCAGAAGATGGAAGAAGTGTTACAACTGAATTTTTAAAACCATTATCAATAAATCCGTATACGGGAGTATATGGTTTAAGCTATCAAGAAATAAGTATAGAATGTATAGTAAATACAGATAAAACAGATGAATTAAAAAGATTTGTAAATATAGCGCAAATAGCAGAAGGATCTGGAGAGGATATTGATTCAATACCAGGAAATATTACAGGGCCAGTAGATTCAGATTATATGAAAGAAGAAAGTCAAAATTCAGACGAAAACTCATATATAGTTGGTACAGAAGATGATAATGATTTTGAAAGTATAATAGTTTCAAACAATATGCCAGTAAAATATTCTTTTAGAATAAATAAAATAGATGAAATAGATAATGAATTATTAAATGGTGCGACATTTGAATTATTAGATTCTAATAAAAAATTAATAAAAACTGGTGTTACAGCAAATGGAGGAATATTAGACTTTGGAATAATGGAAACCAAAGGAGAAAAACAAGAAACATATTATGTAAGAGAAGTACATACACCAGAAGGCTATAAAAATACAATAAAATATTTAATACAAGTAGATGTTATAAGCAAAGTTGTAGATGCAACTAAATTTACAACTAAAATAGAATGTGACGTACAAGACATAGATGTAGATACATCTAAATATAAAACAATAGAAATCAATACAAAAAATGATTTACTAAATATTCAAAATAATCAAACAAAAAAATATATATTAAAACAAGACATTGATTTACAAGGAGAAGATTGGACACCTTTAAATGTAAGCAATGTAATGATTGATGGAAACGGACATAAAATAACAAACCTAAAAATAGATACAAATGACCAAACAACAAAGAAATTTGGATTATTTGGAACTTATTCAGGTATAATAGAAAACCTAACATTAGAAAATGTAGATATTAATGTTACAAAATATGTAGATGAAAATGCAGACAATACAGATACTAAAGAAGAAACCGAAGAAGATATAGATGCAGTTGGATCTATAATTGGTTATTCAGAAAATGCAATATTAAAAAATTGTAAAGTAACAGGAAAAGTAAATTCAACACTAAGAAATGTTGGAGGTTTAGTAGGACATACAAAAAGCAAGACAATTTTAGTATTAAGAGATTGTATAAATGAATCAACAATTACAGCAACAAGCCATAATATTGGAGGCTTTTTGGGATGTGGACTTGGACCAGTAAAAGTAAATAATTGTATAAATAAAGGTTCTATTAATGCAAAAAGTTATAATGCAGCAGGAATAGTTGGGTATACAAGACCAGAAGGATATGAAGTTCAAAGAATTTTTGCAAACTATGATAACATAAATGAGTTTGTAAGTTTAGCTATAAAAAATGAAAGAACAACAGGTGAATATAATGTCGAATTAAGTAAAACAGACTTTGAAAATAGTGGTTTATTAAATGGTGCAAAATTTAAAGTACTAAATAGAGAAAAACAAGTTATAAATGGTTATGAAAATATAGAAGTACAAAATGGGAAATTGAATTTTGGACTTACGAAAATAGATACAACAGGAACTGATATATATTATATAAAAGAGGTACAAGCACCAGTTGGTTATAAAGACATATCAAATAGCTATATAAAATTAAATATATTAAAAAAATGGAATAAAGAAGAAGAAAAATATTATGTAGAAGCAACTGTTAATGTAATTTCAGAAGATGAATTTAATAATATACAAGTTGGTAATTTAGATACATCTTCAAGCAAAACAGGAAAAGTATATAATGAAGGAAATACTAGCAATGTTACTTGGAATATAAATGAAATACATATCGTAAACTCAAGTAATGAAGGAATTATAACAAATACTTATCAATACACAAATACAGCTGGAATTTTAGGAATGGGAAAAGGAAGAACCTTAATTTACGAATGCTCAAATGCAGGAAAAATAAGTTCTCAAAGTCAAAATGTTAGAGCTTCTGGAATAGTTGCTGCAATAGATAAAAATACAGATAATGATATTGCAATAGTTGAAAAATGTAATAATTTAAATGAAATCGAGGGAACATCTCAAAATAATGAAGGATTAGTATCAGGAGTTTTATCTTATTCAAGAATTAAATTAAATTTAAATGAATGTAATAACCAATCTAGTATTACAGGAAATTATGCAACATGTTCTGGAATTTTATCAGGAGCTGTAGGTACAATTGAAATATCAAATTGTAACAATACTGGAGATATTACATCAACAATGCCAGCAGGATCTAACAGTATAGAAGCAGCGGGAATAATTGCTAAAAATTATTGGGTAGATTATATAGATGGACAGGTAATAAAATGTGGAACAACAAAAATCGATAATTGCGTAAACACCGGAAATATAAGTGGAACAAGTCACGTGTCAGGTATTATAGCTCAAACCAATGCTTATAGATTGGATATAACAAATTCAAATGCTAATAATTGTAATTTAACAATTAATGAAGGGGGAAATTATAATTCTTTAGGAGGAATTGTTGGAGATGCATGTACAGAATATGTAACATTAAAAAATTGTAAAATAGAAAATGTAAATATTAATAATTCAAGTAATAATGGTTCTAATATGCAAACCGCAGGGATAATTGCTTCAATAAATAGATATGGAACAAGAACAATAAATGAAAGTCAATATATTTATATAAATGATTGTAATGTTGTAGATTCTACTGTAAATGCAAAATATAATAATGCTGCAGGAATAATTGCATTTGGAGGCTATGGATATAGTAATGAGGTATACAATGAAATTAATAATTGTAATGTAAGTAATTCTAGTATTATTACCGAAAACTATGCAGGTAATGGAACAGCAGTAAGTGGAATATATGGACAAGGTTATGAAATTAAACAAGTATATATAACTGAATGTAATGTAACAGAATCTACAGTTGAATTTAAAAATCAATCAAGTGGAAGTTATATTAATGTAGCAGGAATATTTGGAATGGGTTATAATTCAAATGATGTAGATACTCTAATTAAAAATGTTCAAGTAATAAGTAGTAAAATATATAATAATGGTATTCAAAGTAGTTCTTACGGAATAAACACAGCAGGAATTCTTGCAGAAAATTATGTTTACAGTAAAGGAACTGTAAATATAATAAATGCTAAAGTATATGATTCTGAAATTGACGCTAATTACGGAAATGTTGGGGGAATATACAATATTATGCAATCAAATGCTAGAGAAGAGTGTAGTTCATTAATAGATAATTGTGTAGTAGAAAAAACTACAATAAATTCTGAAAATGGATCAGGCTATAATGATTCTATGGGAGGAATTGCAGGAGCAACTAATTTAAATACTACATTTAATAATTGTAAGGTAGTTGATTCTACTATAACAAATAACAAGGCAAGAAATACAGGAGGAATAGTGCGGATTTACATTTAATCCTTCAGAATTTAAAGAATGTAATGTAATAAATACTAATATAAAATCAAAAAGCCAATATAATGAGTACAGTTCTACTGTGGCAGGAATTGTTGCAATGTCATATGACACAACATATATTTATAAATGTAATGTTAAAGACTTAGATATGGAAGGACAAGGTTCAGAACTTGGTGGTTTAATGACAAGTGGAGTTAATGGAAGTTATACAATTGAAGAATCTAATGTAAATAATGTTAACATTAACTTTAATACAACTAAAATGGTAAGTTACTCATCTGGAACTACAGCTGTTGGCGGAATTGTGGCAGGCGCATGTTTTAATCAATATAAAATTAAAAATTGTAATGTTACAGATTTAACTATAACATCAAATGCAACATCAACAGGAGGAATTATGGGAAGCATTGCTGGTGAAGGTTGCGAAATAAGTGGCTGTAAAGTGGAAAATACAAATATAAATACAGGAAATGAATCACATACAGGTATGTATGGAAGTGCAGCAGGAATAGTAGCTGATGCAGGGGATTTACAAAATATTTCAAATTGTACAGTAAAAAATGTAGAAATAGAAACTTCATCAGATAATATGGCTGGTATTATTGGAACAACATTTGGAGCCACAATAACATTTGATAATTGTAATGTAGAAGATTTAACATGTACAGATAATAATACAGTAAGTGCTTCAACAAGATTAATAGGTGGTCTTGTTGGTAAAGCAGGAAAAATAAATGTTACAAATTCTAATTTAAGCAAAATTAATTTAAATGTTTTAAATGGTAAAAAATCAACTGTACAAATTGGTGGAATTGCAGCAAATGCAACTGACTCTACAAGTATTGATAATGTTAATCTTGAGGGAATAACAATAAACAATAACACAGGTGGAACATCAGGAGGTATAATAGCCGTACAATTAGGATCTATATTAAATGTTAGCAATGTTAAAAAGTTTAATAATATATCTATAACAACAAATGGCGAAGCAGGAGGAATTGCAGGATATTCATATGCAAGTCCAAGTATAGATAAAATTACAGGAAATAATGTATTTGTTAGTGCCAAAAGAGGAGCAGGAGGATTAATTGCAATAACAGATACAAAAGAAGAAATGCCAATTTCAAATATAACATTATCTAATTTAAAAGTTTTAGGAAGTTATGGAACTGGAGGACTAGTTGGTGTCGCAGTAAATCCAAAATTGAATAATATAACTTTAACAAATATTTCCGTATCAGAAGATTCTTATGGAAGTACAGGAGGATTAGTTGGTATTGCTACGAAAACAAGTAATTTAATGTCTGACCAAACAGTAACATCGATTGCTAAATTTACAGGAATTACAATAAATAAAACATCAAATGGAACAAATAAAATAGTTGGAGGAACACAACATACAGGAATATTACTTGGATTTGGAAAAATAATAACAGATAACATAAATATTAATGATATAACAATAGATGGAACTAAGAGTCAAACAGTAGGGACTATTGGACAAGCAGATTCAGCAAGTGATGTAAAAAATATTACAGTAAATAATGTTAATGTAATTGCAAAAGAAAGAGGAGGTATAATTGCCGGAATATCACAGGCAAATATTACTGGATGTACGGTAAATAAATCAACTATAACAGGAACAGCAAGTGGTGATTTTGGTGGAATAGTTGGTAATATGCCAGTAGGAACAACAATATTAAGCAATTGTAATGTAAATGAATCAAAATTAATTGCAACAACAGGACATTTAGGTGGAATTATTGGATCTGCATCAAATACAATTTCAGGATGTACATTATTAAATACAAATATTACAGGAGAAGGAGTAAACGGAGTAGGTGGAATTGTAGGACATGGTTCAAATTTTACCGGAACTGATACATATGTAAAAAAATGTAATGTTATAGATAGTAACATATCAGGAAATTCACAAGTAGGTGGAATTTCAGGAGGAGCAACAGTAAAAATAGAAAATTGTTTTGTTGGAGGTAAAGAAAATGAAACATTTGAAGAAGGAAAATATGCGGTAACTATAACAGGAAATGATTCTGTTGGTGGAATTATAGGAGACCCAGGTGTGATTTCTTCAGCTGGACAATCAATGATTACAATGATAGGAACTAATATTAGTAATAGTTTAATTAAAGGAACAACAAATGCAGACTATTTAGTTGGTATACATGGAAGATTTAGTACAACTTACTCTGGAACACAGGTAGAAACAATAACATCAAGTAATTATACAGACTGTAAGACTGAAATAAAATAATAAAAACATAAAAAACCAGTGAATTCACTGGTTTTTTATATACTTATTTTTATTAAATTTAATTAAAGATTGATTTTACAAATTTTCCAGATTCAGTTAAGTAATCATTAAAATCATTTTTTAAGTTATCTTCATTATTAGAAGTATCATTATTATCTGGATTTTCTAAATAATCTTGTCTTATAATTGCAGAAGATTCATTTTTGTTAGAAAAAGACCAATTTATATGACTTATTTTTTTACTATTTAAATATTCTATCCATTTTTTTGATTCTTCTATGTCTACACTACCGTTACCACTTGCATCAGTTGTACCCCATTCAGAAACAATTACTGGAAGATTATTTTGTAATGCTTTATCTATTTCATCTCTTAATTCTTGTTTGTGTGTTCCAGCATAAAAATGGCATGAATACAATATATTTTCATAATTTAGTTTATTATTAGAAGGTGAAGTTAAATCTTTACACCAATTAGGAGTTCCAACAATAATTAATGATTTTGGAGCATTTTTTCGTATTATTGGTATTATTTCTTCCGCATATGGTTTTATTTGGTCATCCCATGTTACAGTATTTCCACTTGGTTCATTACATATTTCATATATAATATTTGGAGAGTCTTTATATAAAGTCGAAATTTCATCAAAAAATACTTTTGCATCTTCTTTATACTTATTAGGGTCATTGTCTTTTAATGTATGCCAATCAATTATTACATACATATCTAAGTCAATTAAATTATTTGTTATTTCTATTAATTTTTGTTTCATTTCATCTTTATTATTAATATAACCGTTTTCATCAGTATACATAGCAATTCTAAAAACATTAATTTTCCACGTATCTTTTAAAGTTTTTAAATTGTCATAAGTAAGCAATTGATTATACCATTGTAAACCATGACTACTAAGTCCCATTAATTCAAAATCATTGTTTTTATTATTTTTTATGCTTGTTCCATCTACATGTAAAAAGCCATTGTCTGATACATATTTAGTATATAGTATAGTTTCTTTTAAAGGAGCAAAAACTGGTGTAAAGTTATACAATATAAACAATAAAATTATAACTAATACTATTATAAAAATTATTTTTTTCATACTATTTTTCCCTTCTTATTAAAGCTAATTTACTATATTTGTTAATTTTGTTTGGTACAAAATTTTTATAATCATATCTTTTATATCTAAGGTCAAAAACAATAGATATAAAAAGATAGAAAATATTAGAAAATGTCCATACAAATGATAAAATATAGTTTTCTATGCTATTGTCATAAACTCTAGCAATACACATAATAAAACCAATTATATTTAATATAAATAAGCTTAAATGCCAAGATAAAACTTTTTTATTTTCTTTTTCCATTGTATAGTTTGATGTATTTTTAGGAGTTACATTAAAATTAGTTTGCTTAAAACCTATAAACTCAGCCAGTACTTTAAAACATAAAACAGGGGTTAAAATTGTTTCATATATTTTATTCCATGTTGATGAACGTTTATTTCCTTCTATAATATCTAAGCCAAATCTTTTTAAAACATATGTAGGAAGCCATATAGAAATAAATGTTAGTAAATTACAGTCTACAACAATAATTCCAAAAATACTAAATAATAAAGGGGCAAGCAAATATATTAAACGTCGAATTCCAAAAAACCAGTAAGAAACGCAAGACATATATTCAAGTTTTTGCCTTATAGATAATCCTTTTATTGTTAAAATTTTATATTTTTTAAGCATTTGAATACAACCTCTTGCCCAACGCGTACGCTGCTTTGCAAATGCACTAAAATCATTTACACATATTCCATATGCACCTATTTTGTTAAGTGCAATACCTTTATAACCTTTGGATTCTATAATCATTCCAGTTGCAATATCTTCAGAAAGTGTTCCTGTTGCAAAACCATTTGCATCTTTTAAAGATTGTCTAGAAAATAGTGCGTTAGTGCCACAATAAACAACAGAATTTGTTTTGTTTTTTGCTATTTGTATAGAATGATAAAAATAGTCTTGTTCAAATGGTATTTTATTTTGCATTTTTAATCTATATTGAAAAATGTCTGGATTTATAAAACTTTGAGGAAGTTGAACAAATCCAACATTTTTTTCTTTATAAAAAAATGGTAATGTGGTTAATAAAAAATCTTTTGTTGGAGCCATATCACTATCAAAGGTTGCAATATAAGGAGAAGTTGTTTTTAATAATGCATTGTTGTAATTTCCTGCTTTTGCATCTTTCCTATTTGAACGAGAAATATAGTTAACATCCATTTTAATTGTTAAGTCTTTAATTTCTAATCTATCTCCATCATCACAAACATATATATGTATTTTATTTTTATCAGGGTATTCCATATTTTTACAAGCCTCAATAGTACGGGTTAAAATGTTTGGGCTTTCATTATATGTTGCAATAAATACATCAATATCTGGAATTTCTTTTATAATATTAAAGTCAGGGATTTTGGGAGATTTTTTATTTGTTAGTAAAATATTAATAAAATAAGTAAAAAAATCAATAGATTCCCATATTTCTACTAAAAGTATAATTACTGCAAATATTAAAGATAAAGTTCCTAAAGTGGTTGGGAGAGTATAAAAAATTCTGTAAATAATATATATAATAGTTAATATAAGTGATAATATGCAAATTGTAAATTTAAATAATTTTTTTAGTTTCATAAATATCTATCCTTTGTATTTTTTAACAATTTTTGGTTTATTATAACATTTAAAAAATTATATTACAATATTGCAAAAAGAAAAATGTAAGTATATAATGTGAAAAAAGGGGGAAATAAAATGTACAATTTAGTAAAAGATGAATATGATTCAAACATAGATGATATTATTGCATCCGTAAATAAAATGATTAATAAAACACCAAGCAAAATAAAAAAAGGAAAATTATTTGTAATAGATGGGACAGATGGTAGTGGAAAACAAACTCAGTTTAAAAAATTACAAGAAAGACTAGATAAAGAAAATATAGAATATAAAACAGTTAGTTTCCCAAATTATGATAGCCCAAGCTCATCACTTGTAAAAATGTATTTGTCTGGAGAATTTGGAAAAAATGCAAAAGAAATTAGCCCATATATAGCCTCAACTTTTTATGCAGCTGATAGATATGCAACTTTTAAAACAGGTTATGAAGAATATTATAAAAACGGAGGAATAATACTTGCAGATAGATATACAACAGCAAACATGGTGCATCAAGCTGGAAAAATAGATGATGAAGAAGAAAGAGAAAAATTTCTAAATTGGTTATGGGATTTTGAATTTAATTTATATGGTTTACCTGTTCCAACAGAAGTATTTTTCTTAAATATGCCTGTAGATAAGGCCTTAGAATTAATAAAAGATAGAGACAATAAATTTACAGGAGATAGTAAAAAAGATATACATGAAAGTGATAGAAATCACTTAATTGATGCTCATAATGCAGCATGTAGTGTTTCTAAAAAATATAATTGGTATGAAATAAAATGTGTAAATGAAAAACAAGAAGTAAGAACAATAGAAGATATACATGAGCAAATATATAATGAAATAATAAAACATATAAATGATTAATTAAAATTAAAGAAAAAAATTAAAAACAAGAGATAAAGTGAGAAAATATGAGATTATTGGCTGTAAAAATAACAGCCAATAATTTTTTATGAATAAAATTGAAAAAAATAAATTTGGAATAAAATGTTATAAATGTTATAATATTAAAATGATGGTGCATTATTCTAGTCGTACTAAACTTTATGAGGGTGGGGCTAAAAATCCACTAAAGGGCACATCGTTGAAGTTTCTTGATTTTGCGCGAAATGCCAGTTTTGTGTGATATTAGGGAGTAAAGAAACTAGGGTAATATGTAATGGCATACATATGATTCCCTGGTTTCGCGGAGGCTTAAGTTTAAACTTAAGTTAAACCTATGTTGAGTGCCAAGACACGAAATACATAGAGTAGCCTGTCTCGAGTGAGTGTATTGGGATTAATTTATCATTATTAGTTTAATTTTGGCCGAAATTAAACTAATACAGTTATGAAATTATACTTGCAAAAAAGACTAGTAAAGTTTAAAAAGTATGTCAAGGAAAACTTCTAGAATGTTTGCAATTTTTGCATGAAAGTCTAGGGATTAAGGTACGGATTTAAGTGGTGATCTGGTGTTTACTATTTTAGTAAATTTTTCCCTTAATTGGAAACAGCTATAGCAGTAATGCTAAGCGGGAAAAAGAGAAATTCGACTAGACCTAAACCGTAAAATTTACTTAGACTTTTACCATCTAAAACAAAAATAAATATAAGGAAAATAAAAAAATGAAAAATAAAAAAGAAAAAACAAAAGATCACTCGAATACAGTATGGTTTATAAAGGTATTTATATCAACATTTATATTATCAATGATATTTTCTTATGTATCTGCAAATGGGGTATCTGGACTAGGATTAGTTCCAGCCATTTTAATTTTAGTACTTGTAATTGCAATAGGTATATTTTTTGATATAGTTGGTGTGGCCGTAACAGTTGCAAATGAACATGAATTTCATGCAAAAGCAACAAAAAAAGTAAAAGGATCAAAAGACTCAATAAAATTAATTCGAAATGCACCAAAAGTTGCCAATATTTGTGCTGATGTAATAGGAGATATATGTGGAGTATTAAGTGGTGCAATAAGTGCATTAATATCAGTTAAAATTACAGAGCAATTTGGACTAAATTTTAATTTACAATTTATATTAAGTGCAACAGTTGCAGCACTTACAGTTGGAGGAAAGGCAATAGGAAAAGGTGTTGCAAATGAAAAATCAACTAAAATAGTTCATGCTGTTGGAATTGTTATGAATAAATTTAGTAAAAACAGTAAATAACTTATATAAAAAGGAGATTTTAGTGAAAGCATTAATAACAGGTGCCTCTTCTGGAATAGGAAGAGATATGGCAAAAATTTTAAGTAAAAAAGGTTATGATTTAGTACTAGTTGCAAGAGATGAAGAAAAATTACAAGAAGTAAAAAAAGAGATTGAAACAAATTCACAAATTATAAGTATGGACTTATCTGTAGAAAAAAATTGTAAAAAATTATATGAACAAGTAAAAGATGTAGACTTATTAATAAATAATGCAGGCTTTGGTACTTGTGGAGATTTTACAAAGACTAATTTAGATAAAGAAATAAACATGATAAATACAAATATTACAGCATACCATATTTTAACAAAATTATATTTAAAAGATATGAAGCAAAAAGATAAAGGACAGATTTTAAATGTTGCATCAATTGCAGGATTTATGCCAGGACCATTAATGGCAACATATTATGCAACAAAGGCATATGTTGTAAGGCTTAGTGAAGCAATTAGAGAAGAATTAAAAAAAGAAAAATCAAATGTTAAAATAAGTATTTTGTGCCCAGGACCAGTTGATACAAATTTTAATAATGTAGCTGATGTTGAATTTAGCATCAAGGGGTTAAGTAGCAAATATGTTGCAAAATATGCTGTAAAAAAATTGGAGAAAAATAAATTTTATATTGTTCCAGGTTTTTCTATAAAATGTGCAAAAATAGGAGCTAAGATTGCTCCAACTGGCTTGGTTAGTAAGATTTCTTATAAAATGCAAAAAAGAAAAATAAAATAAAAAATGACATATAATCAATTTTTGATTATATGTTTTTTGTTTTTTTAATTCGTAATATAAATGTAATAAAAACTTAATAAATGATACATAAAAATGGCTAAATGTACTTCCGTAGAGGGAAATTTAACATATTAAAAAATGTGATTTTTACTGCTATTTACTTTAATATAAATATAAAGTAAGATTTAAATGATAACGTATTATCAGTAAAAGGAGCAATTAGTATGAAGAAAAAAATAACATTAATTATAAGTTTAATAGTAGGAGTTGCAATTCTTAGTATTGCATCATATTATATAAGTATTTATAATGAAGAAAACAAAGAAAGTACATATATACAAGGGGAAGAAATTCAAAAAAGTTTAAAACATACAGATGCAGAATATTATATAACCTTTCCTTTGGATAGTATGAATGCAACCAAAGGTGTACCAACTTCTATTAAATTTTCAGCACATTATGTTAATAAGGATACATCAAATAATGTTAAAAATTTAAAAATCGAATATGATAGTAAGTATATAAGTAATGTTTATACAAGGGATACGACTAATAATGGCTATAGTGATACTCTTTATTTTACTCCAATAGCCACAGGGCAAACGAAAATAACCCTAAGAACAGATGATAGTTTTCAAGTTTGGGATGAAATAACAGTTAAAATTTCCAGTGAAAGTAGTAGATTACAAATTAAAGAAGATTCAGTAAGTTTGAAAGAAAACAAAAGTCAATATGTTAATATTATTTCTTCTTATGGTGGCCCTTTTTATTATGAAACAAATAATAATATTATAACTGTTGAAAGAACTGATGATGCAAAAAAATTTAAAATAATAGGAAAAAAAGCAGGAAGCACATCTTTATCTATATATTATTTAGGAGAAAATGGAACAAGAATATCAGACTATGTAAATGTTACAGTTACTCCATCATCATCTTCTTCACAAACTCCATCAGAGTCTACTCCAGGTGTAGAACATTCAGCAGAATATTATAGTGATACAGTTCAATTTAAAGTAGGGGAAGAAGCAGAAAGAGGATTTATATCTTTAGATACAGCATTTAGTAGTTATAAAGTTACAGCTGATAATTCGGCTATTGTTGATGGAGAATTTTTAATGACAAATGATAGTTCTTATTATTATATGAAATTTACAGCTAAAGAACCAGGAACAACGAATGTAACATTAAATATTTCTTATAGTGATGGTGCAGTTTTAAAAATTAGTTGGCCTGTTATTGTAGAGCAGGGAGATAGTGAGACTAATAAAGCTTATTATACAAAAGATTATGAAGATTTAAATATGAGTGTTGGACAAGAAATTCATTGGCGGAGGTTTTTATTATGAAAATTGTGAAACATATGAAGCTTGGCTTGAAGATTCTAGTATAGGTAGTGTAGAAATTGTTTATAATGATTATGGATATCCAGCATATTACAAAGTTAAAGCTCTTAAGGTTGGAAAAACAAGAATACATATAAAATGTTCTAATAGTAGTAGCGATTGGGAAGGAAGTTATGGAGTATTTGTTACAGGACCTTCAATTTCATATTATGATAGTAATAAAATAGAATTAACAGTTGGTCAAAGTTGTACAAGATGGTTTATTCCATCAGATTATGCATCATTATATTACCATTTTGAACAATGGAATAAAACTTCAAGTGATATTGTTGATGTTGTATTTTTAGATGCAAATAATAAGGAAGTTGATTTAAATAATATTCAAAATTATGCAAAAGTAAAGAATATTAAAGTTACAGCAAAAAAAGCCGGAACGACAGAGTTAACAGCAGAAGCAAGAGCTGAAGATGGAAATCATTATGGAGCATATACTGATCCAGCATGGAAAATTGTTGTAAAAGAACCATTGACATATCAAGTAACAGCAGATAATGTAAAAAATAATAATTGGACAAATTCAGAAACAACAAAATTTACTATAACTTTTAATCAAGATGTTGATGGATTTACACTTGATGATATAAGCTTAAGTTCTGAATTAAAAAATCCTATCTTTAAAAAAGTAAATAATAAACAATATGAATTAACAGTAACTAATCCAGAATTGGCAATGGGAATTGGAATTTATATAAAACCTAATTCATGTACTGTATCTGGAACAAGTAAATTGTTTAATTCTTCAAAAATGTATTATTATTGTGTAGACAGAATAAAACCAACAGTAAATATTACCAAAGTAGAAACAGATAACACAGATAATACATATGCAAATAAAGATTCAACTATAACAATAGAATTTAATATAAGTGATAATGGATATTTTTATGGAAGTGCAGGGGACTTAGTTAAAAAACAAAATTTTAAAGCATTTGTAGTAGATGCTGGCGAGTCTAATTATATTCAAGAGGGTGTTGAATTTGAAAAAATAGGTACTTCAGAATCAAAAAGATATTATAGAGTTAGAATAAAAAATATAGAAAAATATGAAGGAAAATTAAATTTCCAAATCTTAAATAATGATACAAGTTTAAGTGATTTAGCAGGAAATACATTTGAAACATATGCCTATTTACAAGATAAAGAAAATTATAAGGAAATTATAATTGATAATACACTACCAACAATTGAGAGTGAAGAATTTAACCCAGAAGTAAGTACAAATTGGGTAAATAAACAGGTAGTGAAAATTACTGCAAGTGATAATATTACACCAGCAGAAAATTTAAAATGTACATATGCATGGTATAATAACTCAAAAAATGAAAATGAAGAAAATGGATTTGTAAAGGTAAATGAAGAGATTGTAAAAAATACAGGTTCAGGAGTATATACATTAATTGTTACAATTGAAGATTTTGCAGGAAATACTTTAATTAAAACATATGGACCATTTTATATAGATGCTAAAGTTTCAGAAACAGAAATGGGAAAAGTAAAGGTAACTAAGAACAGTGCAGAGGGTGAAGAATATACATTTACTAAAGTAGGAGAAGAAAACAAAACTTATTATGAAGGGGCATATGTAAAAGATAATTTGTATATCCACAAAGAAGATGGAGGAAAAGAAGAAGGAGCAGAAAGTGGACATAGCAAAACAACATATGAAATATATAAAATAGAGGAAACAGAAGAAGGAACATATGAAGAAACATTAATAACTGTAGGAACAGGAACAACTGTAGATACAACATTATATCATAATTACAATTACAAAATAAAAGTAACAACAAAAGATGTAGCAGGAAATACAAGAAAAGAAGAATATATATTACACAAAGGAACTGGAAATATAAAATTTAACCCAGATGGAAACCAAGGAGCTGTAGGAAAAGCAAAAACGATGGCAACATTAACGGATGAAAAAAATGAATACAAAAGTATAAAATATGCATGGAAAGAAGAAGGAAAAGAGCCGGAAGAAAGTGAATATAAAGAAAATTATAAAGTAGAACAATACAAAAAAGGTCAAGAAATAGAATCAGAAGAATTGTATGATGGAAAATACAATTTATATATAAGAACAGAAGATAGTAAAGGAAATATAAATGTAGTAAAAAGTAAAACATTTGAAATAAGAGGAAAAATTCAAACACCAGGAGAAATAGAATTTAGGGAAAATACAGAAGACGGAGAAAAAATAGAAGCAAAAGAAAATGAAATAAAAACCAAAGAAAATGTATGGATAAAAATAATAAACCAAGGAAAAGACCCATATGGAGAAGTAGAAACAACATTTGAGATAAGAAAAGAAGAAAATGTAGTAGCAGTAGGAAATAATACAATAGAAATAGTAACATTAACAAATCAAGGAGAATATGAATTAACATTAATATCAAAAAGGGTAAATAAAACAAATCCAGAGTTAGAAGTAGAAAATAAAACAACATATAAAATAATAGTAGACAAAGAAGGCCCAAAAGTAGTATTTGAAAGAAAAAGTCAGGATAATCAAAAAGAAGGACAAATACAAGTAACAATAACAGATGAAGGAACAGCACAAACAGGAGTAAAAGAAGAAACATTAAGATATTATTGGACAAATGGAAATTACAAACCAGGAAAAGAAGACTTTGAAGGAGAAAGCCAAGAAGGGTACAAAGGAAAAATAGAAGGAACAAAGGCAGTAATAAAAACTCCAAAGAATGAATCAGGAATATGGGTATTATGGGTATATGCAGAAGATCAAGTAGGAAATGTAACAATAAAACAAGAAAGAACAATAGGAGATAATGACACAGTAATAGACAATCAAGCACCAGTAGCAGGAAAATTAGAAATAACAACATTAGAAGAAAATGGGGAAGAAAAAGAATACAAAACAGAAAAAACACAAGACGAACAAAAAGAAGAAGGAAAAAATACAAACAAAGACATAAAAATAAAACTATTACCAGGATATGATTCAATAAGTGGAGTAAAAAGCAATACATACAAAGTAGAAAAAGAAAACGGAGAAAAAATAAAAATAGAAGGAAAGACAGAATTTGAAGGAGAAATAACATTAACAGAACACGGAATATACAAAGCAACAGTAACAACAATAGACAAAGCCCAAGGACAAAATACATCAACAAGGCAATATATAATAAAAATAGACAAAGAAGGACCAAAAGTAACATATGAAAACACAGAAAATGGAGAAAATGGTTCAAAAGAAAGCATAGAAAAAGTAAAAGTAAGACCAACAGTAGTAGATGAAGCAGGAGTAGAAAATAGTGCATTAAAATACAGTTGGGTAAAATTTGAAAGTGTAGAAAAATACAACGAATTCCAAAAAGCAGAAAAAACAATAGAGAAGCTAAAAGAAAAAATGGGAGAAGGAAAAACATTTAGTAATGGAGAAGAAATATCTAGTCCAGAAAACATAGAAGGAATATATAGCTTATTTGTATATGCTAAAGACAAGCTAGGAAACGAAAGTGTAAGTTATAGTGAATATTATGCATTTAAATTAGGAAAAGACGAAAAGCATGAATATGTACTAGCAGGAGAATATATAACAAAAGTAAAACCAGAAACAAAAGTAGAAGACTTTATAGAAAAGGTAAAAACAGTAGTAGCAGGAAGTACATATGAAGTATATGACAAAAAAGGAAATGAAATAGAAGAAGGAAATATAGTAACAACAGCAAGCACAATAAAGGTAGACGGAAAAACATATACAATAATAGTAGTTGGAGACCTAAATGGAGATGGAAAATTAACAGGAACAGACTTAGTACAAATGAGATTTAGCAGAGTAGGAAAATATGAGCTAAAAGGAGCATATGAAAAAGCAGCAGACATAAACAGTGACGGAAAAGTAACGGGAACAGACCTAGTACAAATGAGATTAATAAAAGTAGGACTTGCAGACTATACTGAATAAAAAATAAAGCAGAAAACAAAGTAAAAATGTTTTCTGCTTTTATATTACAATTATGTTACAAATTTTAAAATATATTGATTTTAAGTATAAAAAAATATATAATGAACTTGTAATATGACACAAAGGAGAGAAAAAAATGGAAAAAATTATAAAAGGCATATTTATTATATTAATAACATTTTTAGTTATACTTCAAGGTACTATAATTTCAAATGCAGACAACACACAAAGTGATGAAGAAAATGCTGTAACTAAAATATCTTTAAAAGTAAAAAAAAGTAAAATAACTCCAAATAGCGAGATAAAAGTATATATATATTTAGAAAGCACAAAACAAACAGACGGAATAGCAGTAGTAGAAGGAAAAATAGATTTTGATGCAGATAAATTAGAACCTATAACAACAAATGATTCAACATACAATGGATGGACAACAACATGGAATACAGAAAATGGAAGTATAACTATTGACAGAGGAAATCTAACATCAACTCCACAAGAAATAGCTGAATTAACATTTAAAGTAAAAGAAGAAGTGGAAGCTGGAGATACAAATGTTGCATTTAAAGAAATATCTGTATCAGATGGATTTGAAGATGAAACAATAGAAGAATCAGCAAATTTAAAATTGACAATTTCAAATGCAGATAATTCAGGAAATAATGACAACAAAGATGATAATAACAATGACAACAAAAATGATGACAATAAAAACAATAATAAAGATGACAACAAAAATGATTCCAGTAATAATGGTAGTGATAACAACAATAGTAATAATAATTCTAATAACAGTAGCAATAATAACAATAGCAATCAAGAACAAAAAGGAAATACAGTAAATAGCTCAAATACTCAAAATACAAATAAAAATATAACATCAGTTTTAGGCGAAAATAACTCAAAAACAACAAATGGTTCTTTACCAAAAACAGGAGTAACACAGTGGCTATATGTATTAGGAGGAGTGTTGATAGCAGCAGGAATAGTTTCATATATAAAATATAATAAATATAAAAATATTTAAATGAAAAATGAGTGAAATATTTTCACTCATTTTTTGTGCGACTTTTTTGCATTAAGTGACATATAATATCAAAAAATGTAGAATAAAGAAATAATATAAAATAATCCAAAATCAATTGTCGAAAGGCGCGACGAAAAAAGCTTGCCAAACCCCATGTTTAGATATATAGTAAAAAATAGTGAAAAGAGGGGGAAACAAAAGTGAGAACTTTTTTTGGAGGAAATTTTATTAAAGAAGAAATGTTAAGTGAGGCAGGAATATATCATCCAATAAAGTTAGAGTATTACAAAAGAATAAATGAAGATGAAATACTAAAAGAAAATAAAGCAAAATTTGGAATATGTATTATAAAAACTGAATATAAAACAAAAGAAAAAATAATAGAAGAAAAGGAAATAAAATATCTAACTAATGATGAAAAAAGAGTAAATCAAGTTTTAAATATGTTAAAAGAAAATTATGTAACACCTATAGGACTTGAAGATGTAATTTGTGACTATGCCAAAGAAATAATGATATGAAAAGTCTTAGTTAATTAGTTCAGTTATATGTTCTAATATAGCCAAAACTTGTTTTTTAAAAATATATAATTAAACTAATGAATTGTAACTTTGCAAAAATAAATTGTATAATTTTATGGTTAAAGCTTGCAAATTAAATAAAAGTAGTCTAGAATACTATAAGAAAACTATAAATAATAAACGGAGGAAAAAATGGCAGATAAATTAGTAATAGTGGAATCACCTGCAAAGGCAAATACAATAAAGAAGTTCTTAGGTGGAAATACTAAGGTTGTTGCATCTATGGGACATATTAGAGATTTGCCTAAATCAAAATTAGGTGTTGATATTGAACATGATTTTGAACCAGAATATATAAATATTAGAGGAAAGGGAGATTTAATAAAATCTTTAAAAAAAGATGCAAAACAGGCAAAAAAAGTTTATATTGCAACTGACCCTGATCGTGAAGGAGAAGCAATAGCTTGGCATTTGGCATATATTCTTAAAGATGAAAAAAACAAAATATCAAGAGTAACATTTAATGAAATAACAAAAAATGCGGTTCAAAAAGCAATAAAAGAACCAAGAAATATAGACATGAATGTTGTTGATGCGCAGCAAGCAAGAAGAGTATTAGACAGAATTGTTGGGTATAAAATGAGCCCATTGCTATGGAAAAAAGTAAAAAGAGGTTTATCAGCAGGAAGAGTTCAATCTGTTGCTGTTAAATTAATTGTAGATAGAGAAAATGAAATAGAAGGCTTTAAACCAGAAGAGTATTGGAATATATATGCTAAGTTAAAAGATGAAAAAACTAAAAAACAATTCGAAGCCAGATTTTATGGTAAGAATGGAAAAAAATTAGAAATACATTCAAAACAAGAAACAGACGAGGTATTAGAAGGAATAAAAAATGCAAAATACATTGTAAGTGAAGTTAAAAAAGGGGAAAAGAAAAGAACACCAGCACCACCATTTACAACAAGTACAATGCAACAAGAAGCATCAAGAAAACTTGGATTTACTCTTAAGAAAACTATGTCTGTTGCACAAGGATTGTATGAAGGGGTAAGGATTCCAGAAAAGGGAACAGTAGGTTTAATTACATATATGAGAACAGATTCTACAAGAATCTCTGATGTAGCAAGAGCAGCAGCAAAAGAATACATCGTAAAAAATTATGGAGAAAAATACTATGAAAATAGATATTATAAAACAAATAAGGAAGCTCAAGATGCACATGAGGCAATAAGACCAACATATATAGATGTTAATCCAGAAGATATAAAAGATGTAATAACAAAAGATCAATATAAATTATATAAACTTATTTATAATAGGTTTATGGCAAGCCAAATGGCAAATGCTATATATGACACAATGGCAGTAAATATAAAAGCAAATGAATATGATTTTAAAGCAAATGGACAAGCAATAAAATTTAAAGGATTTATGACTTTATATGTAGAAGGAACAGATGCAAAAGAGGTCGTAGAAGATGGAATGCTTCCAGAGTTAGAAGAGGGAAACACAGAAAAATTAGTTGAACTAGATCCAAAACAGAGTTTTACAGAACCACCTGCAAGATATACAGAAGCAAGCTTAGTAAAGGCATTAGAAGAAAAGGGGATTGGAAGGCCAAGTACTTATTCACCAACAATAACAACTATTCTAGAAAGAAGATATATAGAAAAAGTTCAAAAACAACTAATGCCAACTGAACTTGGAAAAATAGTAAATAAATTACTTACAGAAAATTTTACAGATGTTATAAATGTAGAATTTACAGCAAAAATAGAAAATGAATTTGATGAAATATCAGAAGGAAAAGCTGAATGGAAAAAAATGATAAGAGATTTTTATGGACCATTTTCTATAGAACTTGATAAAGTGGAAAAAGAATTAGAGCATGTTGAATTAGTAGATGAGGTATCTGATGTCCCATGCGAAAAATGTGGAAGAATGATGGTATATAAATATGGTAAATATGGTAAATTTTTGGCATGCCCAGGTTATCCAGAATGTAAAAATGCAAAACCTATAATAGAAACTATAGATGTACCATGCCCAAAATGTGGTGGTACAGTTCAAGTTAGAAAAACAAAAAGGAGAAAAAATTATTATATATGTGAAAATAATCCTACATCATGTGATTATATTTCATGGAATAAGCCTAAAAAAGGTGAAAAGTGGGATCCAGAAGAAGCAAAAAACATAAAAAGTGAAACAAAGCCAAAAACTAGAAAAAGGACTGTTAAAAAATCAAAGACAACAAAAAGAAAAAAATAATATAAAAGTAAAGTAAGGGAACTTAAAAAATGTACTGAAGCAAAAAAGTTAAACAGTATAAATTAAGTTCCTTTTTGAATTTTAATTTACAACCTATTAAAGGTTAGATTCCTTGACAAAATGCCTATTTAAGGGTAAAATATAATAGGTATAAAATATATAAAAGGGAGGAGTATGGTTATAAAACAATAAATAACCATACAAAAAATATATGCAAAATACAAATAGAAAAGTTTTTGATAATTTAGTATCAAGAACAAAAATATATTTAGTAATAATATTTTTATTATTATTATTTATATCAATACAATTTAACAATTTAATATTACCATCAATTTTAATATTTGCAGCAATAATAGGGTATACATATTTTGCAAATAATAAAAGAAAAAGTGAGATATCAGAAACGCTTCAAGACTTAACATTAACAGTAGATAGTACTGCTAAAAGCAGTTTAATAAATTCACCATTTCCATTATTAATATTAGAGACAAATGGAAATATAGTATGGAAAAGTTCAAGTTTTGTTACAGAATTTCAACATATAGATGTAAATGATTATATTGATGAACTAGTATATGATATAAAAGCTCAAATAGAAAATGAAAAACAAGTTAACAAAGATAAAACAATACAAAAACAAATAAAAATAGATAAAAAAATATACAGAGTATATGGCAAATTTGTTAATTCAAGAAACAAAGAAAAGAAAAACAAAAAAGAATATATGATGGTTTTATATTTTTTAGATGAAACAGAAAAATGTAAATTACAAGAAGAATATGAAAATTCTAAAACATGCATTGGAATGATAATGGTAGACAATTATGAAGAAACATTTCAATTACTAGAAAGTGAAGAAGTTGCACAATGTAAGGCAGAAATTGATAAATATATTTATGAATGGATAAATAAATGGGATGGAGTACTAGTTAAGTCTGAAAGAGATAGATATATATGTTTTTTTGAACAAAGGCATCTAAAAGCAATAAAAGAAGACAAATTTAGTATATTAGATAAAATTAAAGAAATAGATTTAAAAATCAAAGTTCAATTAACACTAAGTATAGCAATTTCAAATGAAGGGGCAACACAAAAAGATAAGTATAAATCAGTAACAACTGCAATGGACATAGTACTTGGTAGAGGTGGAGACCAGGCGGTTATTAGAGAAAATGATATATATAAATTCTTTGGTGGAAGAACACAAGAAGTAGAAAGAAGAACTAAAGTAAAGGCAAGAGTTGTAGCACATGCATTGGAAAATTTAATACAAGAATCAAGCAAAGTATTAATAATGGGGCATACAAATCCTGATATAGACGCATTAGGCTCAGCAATGGGAATGTACAGATTTGTAAAAAATATGAATAAAAATGGTTATATAATAGACAGTGAAAATGCCGCAGCATTAGATAGTTTTAAAGAAGTATTAGCAAAAGAAGAAGAATATGAAGATGTATTAATTAGTAAAGAAGTTGCATTAGAAAATATAGATGAAGATACATTATTAATAGTAGTAGATACTCACAAGAAAAACTATGTGGAATCAGAAGAAATACTAGAAAAATGTCCTAAAGTAGTAATAATAGACCATCATAGAAGAAGTGCAGACTTTATAGAAAATGCAACACTTATGTTCCAAGAAGTATATGCATCATCAGCAGCAGAACTTGTAACAGAATTACTACAATATGCAACACAAAAGGTAGACCTAAAAACAATAGAAGCGGAAAGTTTATATGCAGGAATTATGATGGACACTAAAAACTTTACATTTAAAACAGGAGTAAGGACATTTGAAGCAGCTGCATATTTACGTAGATGCGGAGTAGATATAATACGTGTAAAAAAATGGTTCCAAAGTGACTTAGAAAGTTTTAATAAAATAGCAGACATAGTAAAAAGAGCAGAAATAGTAAATGATACAATAGCAATATCAATAAACAAAGAAAAAACAAAAGACGCAAGTATAGTATGTGCAAAAGCAGCAGACGAATTACTTACAATTAGTGATATAACTGCATCATTTGTCCTAGGATATATGGAAGACAAAAGAATATGCATAAGTGGACGTTCAATAGGAGATATAAATGTACAAGTAATATTAGAAAAACTACGGAGGCGGAGGACATATTACCCTTGCAGGAGCACAAGTAGAAGGAATGACAATGGCAGAAGTAAAACAAGAACTAATAATAAGAATAAATGAATACTTTACAGAAATATTACCATAAAAATTGCCATAGTTCCGGGTTTAGTTGGCAATAAAATGCAATAGGGGCTAATAATAAATTGAACTAAAAAATTTTAAAAGATAAAATTGCAAATATTTGCAATAATTTAACATAACGGAAGGAGATTATACCAAAATGAAGGTTATTTTAAAGGAAAACATAAAAGGTGTTGGAAAAAAAGATGAAATTATAAACGCATCAGATGGCTATGCAAGAAATTTCTTATTTCCAAAAAATTTAGCAGTAGAGGCAAATGCAGAAAATTTATCAAAATTAAAAGCAAAAAACGAGTCTAAAGAATATCAAAAAGAACAAGAAAAGGAAGCTGCAAAAAAAATAGCAGATAAAATGGCTAAAATACAATTGAAAATTCAAGTAAAAGCAGGAGAAAATGGAAAAATTTTTGGTGGAGTATCATCTAAGGAAATTGCAGAAAATTTAGAAAAAAGTTACAATATCAAAATAGATAAAAAGAAAATAGACTTAAAAGAAACAATAAAAACCTTAGGGGTAAGAACTGTTGAAATAAAATTATATGAGGGTGTAATTGGAAAACTAAAAATAGACGTAATATCATAATGTATATTAATACATAAAATGGAGGAAAAACAATGGAATTAGGAAAAGTACCACCACATGATATAGAAGCTGAACAGGCTGTTATAGGAAGTATGCTAACAGATAAAGAAGCTGTTGCCTCAGCAATTGAAACCTTAAAAGAAGAGGATTTTTATAGAGAAGATAATAGATTAATTTATGTAGCAATACTTAATTTATATAGTAGATCAGAGCCAATTGATATTATTACAGTAAAAGCAGAGCTTGAATCAATGGGGAAATTTGAACAAGTCGGAGGACTTGAGTATTTGGCAGATTTACCAGAAAAAGTGCCAACAACAGCAAATGTTTCTAAATATATAAAAATAGTTGAGGAAAAATCAACATTAAGAAATTTAATAAGAACTGCAAATGAAATAATAGATTTAGGCTATGATGGGACAGAAAATGTAGAAGACATAATGGAAGGTGCAGAAAAAAAGATTTTTAATGTTATTCAAAATAAAAATCAAAAAGGTTATACACCAATAAAAGATGTTTTAGTTGAAAGCTTTACTCAATTAGAAGAACTTTACAATAGAAAACAGCACATAACAGGGGTTCCATCTGGATTTACTGAACTTGATAATAAAACTGCAGGATTTCATGGATCAGAATTAATATTAATAGCAGCAAGACCTGCCATGGGAAAATCAGCATTTGTATTAAATATCGCAACAAATGCAGCATTAAAGGCTAAAGTTCCAGTTGCAATATTTAGCCTAGAAATGTCAAAAGAGCAAATGGTAAACAGAATATTATGTAGTGAAGCGATGGTAGATAGTAATAAAGTTAGAACAGGAAAGCTAGATGATGATGATTGGGTAAAATTAGCAGAAGCAATTGGCCCACTTTCTGAGGCGGAAATCTATATAGACGATACACCAGGAATTTCTGTAATGGAAATTAGAGCAAAATGTAGAAAATTAAAACTTGAAAAAAACATAGGATTAGTTATAATAGATTATCTTCAATTAGTGCAAGGAAGTAATAAAAGAAATGGAAGCCGTGAGCAAGAAATTTCTGAAATAAGTAGGTCATTAAAAATCTTGGCAAAAGAAATAGGAGTTCCAGTAATTGCATTATCACAATTATCAAGAGCTGTAGAACAAAGACCAGACCATAAGCCAATGCTATCAGACCTTCGTGAATCTGGAGCTATAGAACAAGACGCAGACTTAGTAATGTTTTTATATAGAGATGATTATTATAATCCTGAAAGCGAAAAAAAAGATATAGCAGAAGTAATAATTGCAAAACACAGAGGAGGTTCATTAGGTACCGCAGAACTATTATGGCTAGGAAGTTATACAAAATTTGTCAATCTTGAAAGAAGATTTGATGATTAAAAATTGCCAACGGTTCCGGGTTTAAATGGCAATTTATTGCCACTGGTTCCGGGTTTGATTGGCAATAAGTTGATGAGTTGACAGATGGTAATTAATTTTATGTTTATAACAATGCAAAAACAATAAGTTGTGGTTAAATTTAAGATTGACAAAAATGTAAACATAATATATAATACAATAAATGTAATGTTAATAATGGAAAATTATAATAAGGGGTTATTTATATAAAGGGGAAATCTAAAGGAGGAAACAATGTCGAGAACACCAAAAAAATATATAAATACTCCCTTTTTTCACATTATGGTACAAGGAATAAATAAAGAACCAATTTTTGAAACTTCAATAGAAGCGGAAGAGTATTTAAAGCTAATTAAACAAACAAAAGAAGAATTTGATTTACAAATATTATCATATTGTATGATGTATAACCATGCTCATTTTCTGATATATGTAGAAGATGATGAAGAATTAACCAAGTTTATGCATAAAGCTAATTTGAAATATGCAAAATATTACAACAAAAAAAATGAAAGGGTAGGGTATGTATTTCGTGATAGATACAAGGCACAGCCAATTATGTCACGAGCACATTTGTTAAAATGTATAGAATATATACACAATAATCCCGTAAAAGCTCACATATGTAACAAACCGGAAAATTACAAATATTCAAGTTATAAATTCAATATGTTTAAATCAGACTCGATAATAGAAAAAAGTGTTAGAAATTTTATAAACTTTAAGATGTCAAATGGCGAAGATAAAGAAGAGTTTGTATTTATGGAAAATGAGGAAGAAGATAAAATTGATATATGTAAAAGGATTATAAATGATATATATGAAAAATACAACATTGATAATTTACAGTTATCAAAAAATAGAAAAATATTATTAGAACTTATAAAAAAGGCCAATATAGAGCATAACGTTTCACTTAGAATGATTGAACAAGAAACTGGAATAAGTAGGGAAAAATTAAGAAAAATAAAAAGGGGGGAATAATTTGGACAACTTAGAAAAAAAAGTATTTGAAACAATACAAAAGTATAATTTAATACAAAGAGGAGACAGAATTGTTGTGGCAGTATCTGGAGGACCAGATTCTATATGCTTGTTAGATATTTTAAATAAAATAAAGAACAAAAATTGCCAATTAAACCCGGAACCAGTGGCAATAAATTGCCAAACAAACCCGGAACCGATGGCAATATTTGTTGCACATGTTAATCACATGATTCGTAAAGAGGCTTGTGAGGATGAAGCATTTGTTAGAGATTATTGTGAGAAAAATGGTATTGAATTTTTTTCTAAAAGTATAGATGTTGAAAAGTTTGCTAATAATAATAAAATGGGGACTGAAGAGGCAGGAAGATTTGTAAGGTATGAATTTTTTGATGAAGTTGCCAAAAAAGTAGGGGCTAATAAAATTGCAATTGCTCATAATAAAAATGATAGTGCGGAAACAATAATTATGAATATTCTAAGGGGAACTGGAGTCTCAGGACTTAAGGGTATAGAACCTATAAAAAATAATAAATATATAAGGCCACTTATAAATTGTAAAAGAGAAGAAATTGAAAATTATTGTGAAAAAAATAGCTTAAACCCAAGGATTGACAAAACAAATTTTGAAAATGTATATACAAGAAACAAAGTAAGGAATATTGTAATTCCTTATATAAAAAAAGAATTTAATTCAAATATTGTTGAAACAATTACAAGACTTTCAGAGTTGGTAAAAGAAGATGATGACTTTATTCAAAATATAGTCAAAGAGAAATATAATGATTTATGCTTAGGGGAAGAAGAAAAAGAGATAATTTTGAATTTAAAAAAATTTAATTTAGAAGAAAAAGTAATAAAATCTAAAATTTTGCTATATACTATAACAAGGCTTATGGGCAATACCCAAGGTGTGTACAAGATACATATAGAAGATATAATTAAATTATGTGAAAATAATGTGGGAAATAAATTTTTAACACCTAACAAAAATATAAAAATATTGGTAAAAAACCATAAAATATATTTTATTAATCAAAAAAATTATAATTTGTAAAAAATAGTAAAAAGGCAAAATAAACCATCCGTAGTAGGTCTTGAAACATGCAAAATTGTAATAAAAAAGACATATAAAAAAGTATTGCAAAAGAAAAATTTATGTGTTATAAAATCAATATATTAGGAGCCAAGGAGGAATCAAATGAAAAACGGAATTAAAACATTAGCAATGTGGCTAATAATTGGAGTAATATTTATAGTTGTACTATCTTCAATATTAGAAAATAGTAACTCAAAACTAAAATATTCAGAATTAGTTGCGCAAATTAATGAAGGAAAAGTAGAAAGTATACAAATAGAAGCAGATGGTAAAACTGCTACAGTTGCAATTAAAGATGATAAAGTAAAAAAGGAAGTTAATATTCCTGATATGGAAAGCTTTATGTCATATACAGAAGACTTCCTAAAAGAAGGGGCATTCACTTTAGAAGAAAAATCTGAATCAATTTTTATAACAATACTTAGCTTGTTAACACCATTTGGACTATTAATAATATTCTTTATATTCTGGTTCTTTATGATGAGTGGAGCAAATAGTGGAAATGCTGGAAGCAAAACAATGTCATTTGGAAAAAGTAAAGCAAGAATTATGACACCAGCAGATAGAAATAAAATAACATTTGATGATGTAGCAGGTGTTGATGAAGAAAAAGAAGAATTAGAAGAAATAGTACAATTTTTAAAAAATCCAAAGAAATTTACAGATATGGGAGCAAGAATTCCAAAAGGAGTATTGCTTGTTGGTCAACCAGGTACTGGTAAAACATTACTTGCAAAAGCAGTTGCAGGAGAAGCAGGAGTTCCATTCTTTATTATGAGTGGTTCAGACTTCGTTGAAATGTTTGTTGGTGTCGGAGCTTCAAGAGTAAGGGATTTATTTGAACAAGCAAAGAAAAATGCACCATGTATTATATTTATAGATGAAATTGATGCAGTAGGAAGACAAAGAGGAGCAGGACTTGGTGGTGGACATGATGAAAGAGAACAAACATTAAACCAATTACTTGTTGAAATGGATGGATTTGCAGAAAATGAAGGAGTTATCGTTTTAGCAGCTACAAACAGACCAGACGTTTTAGATAAAGCTCTACTTAGAGCTGGAAGATTTGACAGACAAATAGTTGTTGGACTACCAGATGTAAAAGCAAGAGAACAGATATTAGAAGTTCATTCAAGAAAAAAACGTTTAGCAGATGATGTAGATTTAAAAATAATAGCAAAAAATACTTCTGGATTTGCAGGAGCTGATCTAGAAAACGTATTAAACGAAGCAGCATTACTTGCAGCAAGAAGAAATTTAAATGAAATTGGAATGAAAGAAATAGAAGATGCCATGGTAAAAGTTACTATGGGACCTGAAAAGAAAACAAGAGTAAGAAGCGACAAAGAAAATAGACTTGTAGCATACCATGAAGCAGGTCACGCAGTAGTAAGTCATTTCTTAGAAACACAAGACCCTGTACATCAAATATCAATAGTACCAAGGGGTATGGCAGGTGGCTATACAATGTATAGACCAACAGAAGATAAATCATTTATGTCAAAAACAGAAATGGAAGAAAATATTGTATCATTACTTGGAGGACGTGTAGCAGAGGCACTTATATTAAACGATATATCTACAGGAGCAAGTAATGACATTGAAAGAGCAACAAAAATTGCAAGAAGCATGGTTACTAAATATGGTATGAGTGAAAGAATAGGAGCTCTAATGTTAGGCTCTGGCCAAGAGGAAGTATTTTTAGGAAGAGATTTTGCACAAGCAAAAGAATATTCTGAAGAAACAGCAGCAATTATAGATGAAGAAACAAAGAAAATTGTAGATGCTGGCTACAACAGAGCAAAACAAATATTAACAGACAATGTTGACAAATTACATGCAGTAGCAAAAGTATTACTTGAAAAAGAGAAAATTGAAGGCGAAGAATTTGATGCAATATTTGCATAAATATTAAATAAAATAGTAAAAATAGCAAGGTAAATACTTGCTATTTTTTATATTTTAATATAAAATTTAAAAAGAAATATATTATAAATAATGGGAAGAGAAGAAATATGTTTAATAAAAATAAAAAAGAAAAAAAATCAAATCAAAATGAATCAAGAACAAAAATTAAACAAGAAACCTTATTTACCAATTTAATAAATAGGGTAAAAAAAATAACCAAAGAAGAAGAATTAAAGGTAGAAAAAAGAGAAGTGACAAAAGACGATAAAAAGGCAATAATAATAACAATTGCAATTATATTAGGATTAGGTCTTTTATTATGGATTTTGCCATTTACACATCAATTTATGGAAGATTTTTTATTTCTAAGATTTTAGACAATGGGACGGGGTTTTTGTCTTAAGCTTTTTGTAAAGTTTTCAAAAAATTAAGATATTATATAAAAACTCCCAAAAACCTAAGACAAAAACCCCGTCCCATTGTCTATTTTTATGGAGGAAGTTATGGGACTTAGAATTATTTATGGAAAGGCAGGATGTGGAAAAAGTAGTTTTTGCTTTTCTGAAATAAGTAAGTTAATAAAAACAGATGAAAAAATATTTATTGTAACGCCAGAACAATTTTCTTTTACTGCAGAGAAAAAATTAATGGAGTGTGTAAATCAAAATGCAGTAATAAATGCAGAGGTAATAACACTGTCTAGAATGGCTTACAGAGTAATGGGAGAGGTTGGAAATAATGGTAATTCCAACCTTTCTAAAGCTGCAAAAGCAATGATTATGAATTATATTTTAGATATTAATAAGCAAAAATTAAAATTTTTGGGAAAATCTGATCAAAATATTGATTTGTCTATACAAGCTATTACGGAGTTTAAAAAACATGGAATTACAGTAGATGATTTAAAACAAAATATAGAAAATATTGAAAACAAATACCTAAAAACTAAGCTAAATGATATGTTATTAATTTATGAAAATTTTGAAAATCACATATCAAATAAGTATATAGATGATACAGATTTACTTACTTATCTTGCGCAAAATATAGATAAAGTTGATTTAATAAAAAATTCTATTATATATATAGATGAGTTTATGGGATTTACTACACAGGAGTATAGTGTTATAAAAAAATTTATACAAATTGCAAAACAAGTTAATATATGTTTATGCATAGATAATTTAAATCCAGCATCAAATCCTATAACAGACATATTTTATTCAAATAAATTAACATTATATAAATTGATAAATTTAATTCAAGAAAATAACTTAAAATTGGAAGAACCTGTCCAGTTAAATAAGTTACCGAGATTTAAAAATAAGGAATTAAAGCACCTTGAAAAAAATATTTATAATACACAATCCACAAATTATGAAGAAAATGTGGAAAATATCAAATTATTTTTGGCTAAAAATCAATATTCAGAGGTAGAAAATGTTGCTAAAAATATAACAAAACTTGTAAAACATAATAATTTAAGGTATAAAGAAATATCTGTTATAACAAAAGATATGAATTCATATTCTAGTTTAATACGTGCAATTTTTAATAAATATGATATTCCTGTTTTTATTGATGAAAAAAGGGATTTAAATCAAAATATAATTATAAAATACATACTTGGTTTATTAGAGGTAATTAGTAAAAACTTTTCCTATGATTCAGTTATAAGTTATATAAAAACAGGTTTTTGCGGCATAGAAGAAGACGAAATTTTTAAATTAGAAAATTACTGTACAAAATGGGGAATAAAATATAGTAAATGGAAAAATGATTTTGAGTATGGAATTAAAGATGAAAAAGACAAACAAGATGTCCAGAGATTAAATGAGATAAGAAAAGAAATTATAAATCCAATAATAAAGCTTAAAAATGATTTAAATAATAAAAAAACATATGAAGCAATTTCAAGATTGATATATGAATTTATAGTTAGTCAAAATATAGAAAATAAAGTAATAGAAAAAATACAAAAGCTTGAAGACAAAGGATTAATTGACTTGGCAAATGAATACAAAAAAAGTTACGAAATAGTAATATCTTTATTAGATGATATTGTGGAAACGTTTGGAGACACAGAAACTGCAATAGAAAAGTATATAAATAGCTTTAAAGTAGGCCTAAAAAATAGTAGTTTAGGAAAAATTCCAGGTACACAAGACCAGGTAATTGTAGGAGATGTAGAAAGATCTAGAAGTCACAAAGTAAAAGTTATTTTTATAATAGGGATAAATGATGGAGTATTTCCAAGTAACAATAAAGATGAGGGATTTTTTAATGATTCAGATAGAGAAATTTTAAAATTAAATGGAATAGAGCTTGCAAAAGGAACAATAGAAAATTTATATGAGGAAAACTTTAATATATATAAGGCATTTACAACAGCTGAAGAACAACTATATTTATCATATGCATCAACTGACAGTGAAGGCAAATCATTAAGACCTTCAATGTTAATTATAAAATTAAAAAAGATATTTTTAAGCTTAAAAGAAGAAAGTGATGTAATAACAAAAAAATATGAAATTACAAATAAAAATGTTACATATGAGCAATTACTAGAAAACATCTATAAATTAAATGAGAATGAGCAAATAGACGATATTTGGTATATGATATATAATTATTATAAAAATCAAAACGATTATCAAATTAGTTTGAAAAATGATTTAGAGGGATTAGAATATACAAATTTACCAAAAGATATAGATAAAGAAATAGTAGATAAATTATATGGGAATACATTAAACACAAGTGTTTCAAGACTTGAAAAATATCGAAGTTGTCCATTTTCATATTATTTACAATATGGATTAAAATTAAAAGAAAAAGAAGAATTAAAAGTACAAAGTTTTAATACAGGATCATTTATGCATGAAACAATAGATAGTTTTTTTCAGTTAGTAAGAGAAGAAAATTTATCACTTGCACAATTAATGACAGATGAAGAAATGATAGAAAAACTGGTGGCTCAAATAATAGAAGAAAAACTAAAATTGAGTAGTAATTATATTTTTACTGCAACATCAAAATATAAAATTTTAGTTAAAAGGCTAAAAAAAATAATTACAAAGGCATTAAAATATATAATTGAAGGACTAGTATATAGTGAGTTTGATATTCAAGGAACAGAAGTGGAATTTTCTAATAAAGGAAAATATAAGCCAATAATCCTAAATTTAGAAGATGGAAAAAAAGTAGAGATAACTGGAAAAATTGATAGAATAGATACAGCACAAAATGAGGACGGAAAATATTTAAGAATAATAGACTATAAGTCATCTGCCAAAAATATAGATTTAAACGAAGTATATGCAGGACTTCAAATTCAGTTATTAACATATTTGGACGCTGTATGTAAACAAGAAGATTTAATGCCAGCTGGAATTTTATATTTTAGTTTGTTAGAGCAAATGGTAAAATCTGATAAGAAGATAACAGAAGAGGAAATTGAAAACGAAATAAGAAAAAACTTTAAAATGAAGGGATTAATTGTAGCAGATGTAAAAATAATAAAATTGCATGATAAAATATTAGAAACCGGAAGCTCAAAAATAGTACCAGCAGCAATTACAAGTAGTGGTGAAGTAAATAAAAAATGGACATCAGGGGTTAGCAAAGAAGAATTTAAAGTTTTGCAAGATGACATACAAAAAATAATAAAAGACATTGCAAAAGAAATATTAAGTGGAAAAATAGACTTAAAACCATATAATAAAAAGGGAAGAACACCATGCAAGTATTGCGAATATAAAGCAATTTGTGGATTTAATACTAAAAATCCAGGTAATTGTTATAATTATATTTAATTTAGGAGGAAATTATGGATTTGTCAAATGATAATGTAATTCACGTAAAAAAAGGGCAAGTGGAATATCTACAATTTAGAAAGTTATTAGAATATAAAGATATAGTAACACATGCATATACACTTGGAAAAAATGTCAATTTTAGGACGGCAAAAGCAAATAAAGAACCTTTAGAAAAGGAAATATATAAACAAAATACACAAAATTATAAAGATGTATGTGAAAAATTAGGACAAAACTATATTAACATTGTAAAATGCAACCAAGAACATACCAAAAATGTTGCATCAGTCAAAGAAAAGGTAAATAAAAATGAGCCTGACTTTAATGTTGAAAAATATAATTCAACAGATGGTCTTATTACAAATAAAAAAGATATTATACTTGCAACAACAAATGCAGACTGTATACTTATGCTATTTTTTGATCCACAAAAAAAGGTAATTGCAAATGTACATTCAGGTTGGAAAGGAACATTACAAGAAATATCTATAGAAGCGGTAAAAAAGATGAAAAAAGAATATTCATGTAATGCAGAAGATATAATGTGCTTTATATGTCCAAGTATAAGAAAATGCCATTTTGAAGTAGACCAAGAGGTCAAAGATCTATTTTACAATAAATTTAAAAAGTTATATAATATAGAAGAAATAATAGAGGAAAATAAAGAAAAAAATAAATGGCACATAGACACTGTTTTAATAAACAGAACAATACTAAAACAGGAAGGATTAAAAGAAGAAAACATTATAGATTCTGGTTTATGTAGTGTATGTAATTCAGACATAATACACTCATTTAGAGTAGAAAAAGAAGGTTATGGACTAGAAACTGCATTAATTGCTTTAAAATAGACAATGGGACGGGGTTTTTGTCTTAAGGTTTTTGAACTCTAGGATTTAAAAAATTAAAAAATTGCAATGGCTTAAAAACTCTAAGACAAAAACCCCGTCCCATTGTCTATTTTCTAGATTTATAAAGGGAGGATTTATGATAATTCCAAATAAGTTGAATAAAGGTGATATAATTGGAGTTGTTGCTCCATCTAATCCCATTGTGGGAGAAAATATAGATGAGATTATGAATGCAAAAAAGATTGTTGAAAATGATGGTTTTAGGGTAGAGTTTTCTAAAAATATTTTTTCAAATTCAAATTTGTATAGTGCAGCTGCTAAGGAAAAGGCATATGATATTAATAGCATGTTTGCAAATAAAGATATAAAAATGATTTGGTGTGCAAAGGGTGGCGAAAATTCCAACTCTACATTTGATTATTTAGATTTTGATTTAATAAAAAATAATCCTAAAATAATATGTGGTTATAGTGATATAACTTCTTTAACCAATATTATAACTGAAAAAACAGGCCTTGTGACATTTAGTGGAACTAATTTTAAAACTATAGCAACAGATAATACCAATTATAGCTATAATCAAGCAATAAATCGCTTTGTTAATGGGAGTTTGTCTTTAGGACTTGAAAATGAAGAATATAAAACAATAAGACAGGGAAAAGTAGAAGGAATGTTAGTTGGCGGAAATTTAAGCTTAATTAGAGGACTGGTTTTAGGTAAATACCAAATTGATTTTAATAATAAAATATTGTTTCTAGAAGAGTTAGGGATTGAAACAGGGCCTGCTCTTGCAAGTAATTATTTGTATTATATGAAACAAAATGGAGTATTTGAAAAGATAAAAGGCTTATGGATTGGTTCATATGAACATGAAAGTAATATTTCATTAGAAAAAATTGTTTTAGATGTAATAAAAGATGAATATAATTTTCCAATTATAAAATCCAATAATTTTGGACATATAGAAACTAAAACAGTAATACCAATAGGAACAAAAGCAAAAATTGATACAAATCAAACAAAAAAGATAGAATTAATTGAAAAGTGTGTAGTTTAAAATAAATGGAGTAATAAAATGGTTGAGAATCTTGATGAATTGGAAGAAAAAATTAAAGGATGTAATAGATGTAAATTATGTAAGACAAGGCAAAATATTGTTTTTGGGGTAGGAAATAAAAATGCAAAAATAATGTTTATAGGAGAAGGGCCAGGTGCTGATGAAGATAGACTAGGAGAACCTTTTGTTGGAAAAGCAGGGAAACTTATGGATATGGCTTTTGAAGCAGTTGGTATAAAAAGGCAAGAAGTGTATATTGCAAATATAGTAAAATGTAGACCTCCTGCCAATAGAAATCCAGAAGATGATGAGGCAGCAGCTTGTATGGATTATTTAAGAAATCAAGTAATGATTGTAAAACCGAAGATAATAGTTTTACTTGGAAGTGTTGCATTAAAAAATATAATTGGAAAGGATTATGGAATTACTGCATCAAGAGGAACGGTAATAGAAAAGAAGCAAATAACATATATACCAACATGGCACCCAGCAGCATTACTTAGAGACGAAACAAAAAAGATAGATTTTATTAATGATTTAAAACTAGTACTTTCAGTATTAAATAAAATTGAAAAATAGAATATTAAGTAAAATTAAAGATTATTAAACAAAATAAAAATAGGAAGAAAAATATTAAATAAAGCCTAAAAAGTAAAAAGGTATTAAAGAAATTGGAGAAACAGATGGAAAGTATTGATGAAATAAATAAAAAAGCCCAATATTGCTTAAATTGTAAAATAAAACCTTGCAGTAATAAAGGGTGCCCATTAGGAAATAATATACCAGATTTTATAAATGCTATAAAAAACGAAGATTACAAAAAAGCATATCAAATATTATCTTTAACAACAGTTCTTCCGGGAGTGTGTGGAAGAATTTGTCCACATAAAAAACAATGCCAAGGAAGCTGTGTTAGAGGAATAAAAGGAACCCCTGTAAGTATAGGGGATTTAGAAGCTTTTGTTTTTGACATGGCTGTGAAAAATAAAATAAATTTAAGTGATGTTTTTTTAGATAAAGAAAAAAACATGCAGCAAAAAAAAGTTGCAGTAATTGGAGGGGGACCTGCTGGACTTACATGTGCAGCATTTTTGGCCAAAAAAGGTGTAGATGTAACAATATATGAAAAATATAATTATCTTGGTGGCTTATTAGTTCATGGTATACCAGAATTTAGATTACCAAAAGATATTGTAAAAGAAACAGTAAATAGAATTTTAAGTTTAGGAATAAATGTAAAATATAATATGGAATTAAACAAAAATTTAATATTGCAAGATTTGGAAAAACAATATGATGCTATATTTTTAAGCTTTGGTGCAAATATTTCATCAAAAATGGGAGTAGAAGGAGAAAATTTATCTGGAGTATTTGGAGGAAATGAACTTTTGGAATATAATTTACATCCAGACTATACAAATAAAAAAGTAGCAGTCATTGGTGGAGGAAATGTTGCAATGGATTGTGCAAGAACAGTAAAGAAAAAAGGAGCAAAGGAAGTAAAAGTAATATATAGAAGATCACGTGAAGAAATGCCAGCAGAACAAAAAGAAATAGAAGATGCAATAGCAGAAAATATAGAATTTTTATATCAAAATAATATTGTAAAAATAATAGGACAAGATAAAGTAGAACAATTAGAGTTAATAAAAACTAGATTAATTCAAAAAGAAGGAGAAATAAGAAAGTCACCTGTAAATATTGAAAATAGTAATTATAAAATAGATGTAGATTATGTGATTATGGCACTTGGCTCAAGACCAGAAGAGTTTGTAAGCGATTTAAAACTGGTTTTAAATAAGTATGGAAATATTTTGGTAAATGATAAATGTAAAACTTCAAATCCTAAAATATATGCCGGAGGAGATTTAGCAGGGAAAATAGGAACAGTAGCTTGGGCTGCAAAATCAGGAAGAGATGCAGCAATAAGCATATGTGAAGATTTAAAAAAATAAAATAAACCCCAATTATAATATTGGGGGTATTTTTTATTTACTTTCTTGCATATTTGTATCTTTTTTTATAAATAAATCTTTTATTTTTTTCAATAAAGAAATAAATAAATTTTCTTTTCTATTTTTTACATCTAAAGCTGTTTCATTTCCGCCATTTTCTAATATATTATATTTATGCTCTAATTTTGCCATTTGTTCAACATAATAATCATGATAAAAAGTATAACCATCAGTTGAACCCAAATAATCTTTAAAATTATAAAGTTTTCTTCTATATTTTTCAACATCTTCTAATGTAGAAATTTTGTTAAAAGCTGTATTAAAATAACTAGAAATAATTAAATTCTGGGTTCTTAAAAATGTAAGCATTATTTCATTTTTTAATTCTTCAATTTTTCTTATAATATTGTCACACCTGTCTTTTGTAGATTCCATCATTTTATTGTTTAATTTTATAATATCTTCTTCAGCATATAAAATTGAATCTAGTGCGCTTTGAACACATAAAAAGGTTTTTATAGATGTTGATTCAATGAATTTATTTTTAAAATTATCATTGCTATTTATAGTACTTTCAAATAAAATGTCTTCTCCAATTAAATATGCTAGTTGATTTGCTAGGCAACATTCAAGAGGATAATATGAAGGACTATTAGTTTCAAAACTTATTCCAAAATATTTAACAAAGTCATTTTTTATTCCAATTACTTTTGATGCCATAAGTTGAACAGAAGCTTCATTTAGACCAAGACCATAAACTTTAAAGTCAGAGTGGTCACAAAGTCCCATTCTAATTAAATTATTTTTTTTATCTTTTATTTCTTGAATGTAATGAATACACTCATGTACAGCAAATTCTTCTATATCAGCTATATCTATTTTCTCATTAAAGTAAATAGATGTATTTTTATAAAAATAATTTGCCTCTGACATTCCGTTCTTGCATTTTAGCTTTATACATATCCAATCTAGAAAGTCTAATAAATAAATCATTTTGATTTAAACCAAAATTTGGGAATGTTTGGCATAGTTTTTGTGATATATTTTTTGCTATTGAATTTATTGTTAAGGTATCTAGTTTTTCTGTAACACAAATACCATCTTTTTTTAATTCATTTTCTATACTCATAAAATTCTCCTTATTGTACCTTAACAATATTATACAATAAAAGACATTAATATACATTTCAAATGCATTAAAAATTTATTACAATTTAATTACAAAAAAACTCTAGATACATAAATTAGTATCATAGAGTTTATTTTTTAGTGGGCATCTGTTAAAGTTTGCTTTAATGTAACTGTTATTACTGTACCTTCTGGGACTTTAGTGTCTTTTGAATAATCTTGACTTATTACAGTTCCAGATCCTTCAATGCTTATATTCAAATTCTTTTCTTTTAAAACTCTAGTTGCTTCACTTGCCCCCATTCCTTTTAAATCAGGAACTGTGGTAGAAGTTGCAACTGCATCTTTAGAATATAACATAATTACAGAAGACTTTGAAAGTGCAATACCTGGTTTTGGATTTTGTTCTGAAACAAGTTCAGTATTTACATCACCAGAACATGTAACTTTTACTTTAAATCCAGCATCTTCTAATGTTTTTTGTGCTTCAGCTATTGTTTTATCTTTTATGTTTGGAACAGTAATTAAATTTTCATTATTAGAGTTATCTGTTTTTGTAGATTCAGAAGGGACATTTAAATATGGTAATATCTCAGAAAGCATTTGAGAAACGACAGGACCTGCAACTTGTCCACCTTGGTGATTACTCTGAGGTGGTTTATATAGTGTAAGTAATAATACAACCTGAGTGTCTTCAACTGGAGAAATTGCAACATATGATGCAACATAACCTTGTTCTTTTTTATCATCTGGTGGTTCAGAAGTTCCTGTTTTACCACCTATAGAATAACCAGAAACTGCGCCATGTTTACCGGTTCCATATACTACAACTGATTCCATCATGCCACGTACTTTTTCAGATGTTTCTTTTGATATAACTTGTCTTACAGTAACAGGGTCTACTTCTGTTACTGCACCTGTATCAGTATTTGTAATTTCTTTTACAATTCTTGGTTGCATTAAATAACCATCATTTGCAACAGCAGAAATTGCTGTAATCATTTGAAGAGGAGTAATGCTTAATCTTTGACCAAAAGACATTGTAGCTAAATCAACAGCAGTTGCATTTTTTTCTGCACGAACAATACTATTTTCTTCGCCTGCAAGAGCAACACCAGTTTTTTCAAGCAATCCAAATGCTCTATAATATTTATATGTAGTAGGAATTCCAATTTTTCTACTTAATTGAATAAATGCAGGGTTACATGAATTTTCCAATGCTTTTCTTAAAGATTGATAGCCATGTGGATTATAATATCTCCAACATGCAATATTTCTATCTGCAACATGTTCATAACCAGTACATACAAATTCGCCTTCATTGTCTGGAGAAGTAATGTTTTCTTCTATAGCAATAGAAGAAGTTATTACCTTAAATGTAGAACCAGGTTCATATAAGTCAGAAACTGATTTATTTTTCCACATGTTTTGTATTGCTTCATTTTTTTCTTCAGAACTTAGCGAATCATAAGTTTTTGCAAGAGTCTCATTTGGTGTAAATGGTGTATTTAAATTATAGTTAGGATATGAAGCCATTGCTAAAATATCACCATTTTTAGGATTCATTACAATAACATTTCCACCATTTTCACAGTTATTTTCTTCAACTGCCTGTTTTAAATATCTTTCTACAATTGATTGAATATTAAAGTCAATTGTTAGTGTTAAATCACTACCATTTTCAGCTGCTATATATGTTTCTTCTGAATCTGGAATTTCCTTTTGATCACTGCCTTTAGAACTTACAATTTTACCAGGAGTACCAGTTAAAACTGAATCCCATTTTGACTCTATACCAGTTATACCTTGGTTATCTGTTCCACAAAATCCAAGAATACTTGAGCATATTGTTTCATAAGGGTAATATCTTTTACTATCTTCGTCAATATTTATACCAACAGTAACTTTATTTTCTTTCATCCATTCTTTTAACTTTGTAACTTTATCTTGGTCAACTTTTTTAGCAATTGTTTGAAACTGAGAATCACTAGTAACTTTTTCTAAAACATCTTCATAATTTAATTCAAATATTTCAGACAACCCTTTGGCAACTTTTTCTTTAAGTGCTTTTGTTTTTTCTTCATCTTTATTTTCATCTACTATTTTTTGAGGATTAATTGTAATTGTGTCTACTCTTGCACTTATTGCTAAAGCCTCTCCAGTAGATGCATATATTTTTCCACGTTTTGGGCTTATAATTTGATTTATTGTTTGTTGTTTATATGCACTTTCTTTTAAAGAATTACCATCAACAAACTGAAGTATACCAATTCTTATAAGTAATGCAAGAATTAATATAACAATAATAATGAATATAGCTTTTAATTTTTTAAAATGAATAAGATTTTGGGTGTTAAAATTTGTATTTAATTTTACAACATTAGAATTCTTAGGGCTCTTAGCAATTTTTTTTGCTAATTTGTTCTTTGAATTTTTTTTCTTAGAATTCAAATTTTTATTATTCATAATTTCTCCAATCTTTTGTTTTTTCATATATTTTATATTAAGAAATATGAAAAATCAATAAACTGTGGCAAATTTATTTTAATTTAATTATATTGAAAGTAAGGTAAAAAACTGTTATAATAAGCAAGAGGTAAAAAAATGGAAAATATTTTAGAAGAAACAAAATTTATAATGAAAAAATACAATATAAAAGCCAATAAAAGCCTAGGGCAAAATTTTTTAATAAATGGTGAAGTGGTAGAGACTATAGTGAAATCTGCTAATATTAATAAAGATGATTTAGTAATTGAAATTGGACCAGGGCTTGGAACGCTTACTAAATTTTTATTACAAGAAGCCAAAAAGGTAATTTGCGTCGAACTTGACAAAAATATGATAAATATATTACATGACAGATTTTTATTATATAATAATCTAGAAATAATAAATGAAGACATATTAAAATTAGATTTAAAAGAGTTAATAAAAGAAAATAAAAGCGAAGTAAATAATGTAAAAATTGTTGCAAATCTGCCATATTATATAACTACACCAATAGTTATGAAATTGTTAGAAGATAATTTAGAAATAGAAAGTATAACAATTATGATACAAAAAGAAGTTGCAGACAGATTAATAGAAACTCCAGGTGGAAAAAATACAGGAGCAATTACATATGCAATTAATTATTATTCCGTACCAGAAGGAATAATGGAAGTACCAAACAGTTCATTTATTCCAGAACCAGAAGTAACTTCTAAAGTTTTAAAATTAAACATTAGAAAAGAACCACCTGTAAAAGTTAATGACGAAAATTTAATGTTTAGAATTATAAAAAGTGCTTTTATGCAAAGAAGAAAAACACTTTTAAATGCATTAGTAAACAATAATGTATTTACATCAAAAGAAGAGGGAATAAAAATTTTAAATAAATTAAATATGGATGTAAATATAAGGGGAGAAAAATTGACATTACAGGATTTTGCAAATTTAGCCAATATTTTAAATGATATGTAATTTAAAAAAAGGTATTTCAATTTCATGTAATTTATGATACAATATTAAAGAATATAGATAAGGAGAAATGTGATGAATCAAATTTTAGTTACAAAAAAATTATATGTTACGCCAGAACTAAAAAGAAAAAAGAAGATTTACAAGTTTGATTTTCTTTTATCTATTTTTTTGATGATTGTTTTAATATCTGTATACATATATGCAGAATATGATAGAAATAAATCAGCAGAAGCTTCACAAGAAATATTAGAAGAAATACGAAATACAGACATAGAAGAAGATAATACTACAGTAAAAGATGACAGTGTTTTAGTAGTTGTTTTAGACGACTCATCACAAACAGAAGAGGTAAATGAACAGCAGCCACAAGAAGAGGCAGAAGAGGTAAACACAAAAATAAACAATCAGCCAGTAAAAAAGACAGTTGACGGTTATACATACCAAACAACAGCAACTATAATGATTCCAAAAATAGGGGTAGACCTTCCAATATTAGAAGGAGAAACAGGAAGCGTAAAAGAGACAGAACGTTTATTAAAAATATCTCCATGTAAATTTTGGGGACCAAATATAAATGAAGTAGGAAATTATTGTATAGTTGGACATAATTATAGGAATAAATTATTTTTTAGTAAAGTTCCAACATTAGTTAATGGTGATAAAATAACAATTTCTGAAACATCAGGAAGAGTAGTTACATATGAGGTTTATGACAAATATGTTGTAGAACCAAGTAATAAAAGTTGCACTAGCCAACTTACAGGAGGAAAAAAAGAAATAACACTTATAACATGTACTGATGATAGTCAGGGAAGATATATAATTAAAGCAAGAGAAGTTAAATAAGTGAACTAAAATAAAGAACCTTTCATAATATAGTATAAAAAACTATTTATGGGAGGTTTTTATGGCAAAAATATTAGTATTTAATAATGATATATTAAACTCAAAAAAACATACACTATATTTTGTAGTGTATGTCTATATTTTTATCAGTTACAACTATTTTTTCAATTAATGCTTTGCATAGAATTTTTAACTCGTTAAAATCGTTAGAATTTAATTTCTCATTTATATTTTTTATATAGTCTAATAGTTCGTCATTGTTATTATTGGGTAAATTCAAAGAAGAGATTTCTTTTAATTTATTTTCTTTTTCAATTTCTATTTCTTCTATTTTTTTATTTATATATTTTAGAGTAAATTCATTAGATTCAGCAATAGAATTGATAAGTTTGTCTATTTGTAAATTTAACTTAACAATATCATTTTCTAGCTTTTCTTTTTTAGTTAAAAGTTCGATATCTTTACTTTCATTGTCTTTAATATACTTATTAACTTTATTTATTATACTGTCTGAATTAAAATATTGCTTTATGTCTGATAGTACGAGTTTTTCTAATTTAGAAACATCTATCATTTTATTATTACAAGCAGAAGCTCCAAAGCTTCTTTTGTTAGTACATATTAAATAATGATATTGAGTTCCGTATCTATTTTTGCAACCTTGAGTTACTAAGTTTCGACCACATTTTCCACACTTAACTAATCCACATAAGAATGAAATTTTAGAAGTATTAGTTCTTGGTGGCAAATGTTTAGTTGTTCCTTTTATTTTTTGAGCTTTAAACCAATCCTCATTAGAAATAATAGGAGAACAATTTATTAACGAGAGATACATTTCATCATAATTTCTTAAAGCTTTAACTTTTGTATTTTTTTTAGCATTCCCGTATAAATTTGCAGTCATACTACCATCAAAGTATTCTATATCATTTGTTATATTTGAACCTAAGTTAGTAAAATATTCATAAATTTTTGCGGTTGCAGGTGTGTAAATTGGTCTAGAAAGAATAGCAGATACTGCATTTATTCCCCAAAGTCCATTTTTCAAGGTTGGAATATTTTCATTATTTAATTGTTGAGCAATTTTTCTCATACTAATTTTTTGATTAATATACATATTATATATTTTTTTTACTATTTTAGATTTTCCTTTATCTATTTCAAGAATAGAGTGCTTTTTACCATCACTTCCAATAATATGCTTTATTTTATAGCCATATGGAGCATATCCACCAGCCCAGTAACCGTTATTGGCTCTAAAATAATAATTATCAGTAACACGTTCAACAATAGTTTCCCTTTCTAATTGAGCAAATGTCATAACTATATTTATCATAGCTCTACCGCATAGGGGAGTTAGTATCAAAGTTTTCTGTAGCAGAGATAAAGTCCACATTGTATTCATCAAACATTATCAATAATTGTGAAAAGTCTGCAATACTTCTACTGATACGATCTAGCCTGTAAGCTATAACTTTATTTACAATACCTTTTTTTATATCTTCTAACAGGCTTGAGAATTGAGGTCTATTTATGTTTTTTCCAGAATAACCAGAGTCTTTGTATATTTTATATTTTTGTCCGTCACAATAAGTTTTACATTTATCTATTTGAGCTTCAATACTAACACTATCCTTTTTTTCTATGGATTGTCTTGCATATATTGCTATCATATTATCACTCCTATTCAAAAGCTCCTTTTATTTTTGCTTCTTTTACTCTTCCTATTATTTTCACTGGTATACTTTTCATATCTTCATAAGTAAATTTTTTAACTGGATAATAAGGATTCATAGAATGAAGTTCAATACCTTCATTTGTTTTAACTACCTTTTTTACAGTAGCCTCTTCGCCATTAATAAGAATAACTGCAGTTTGTCCACTTTCTACATCATCTTGGTCATGGACTATTACTAAGTCTCCTTTAGAAAGGAGTGGCAACATGCTATCACCAGTTATTTTTAAAGCATAATATTCTTTTATATTAGGTATGTTTTCTTTTAATGTGATATAATCAACAACATTTTCTTCTGCTAACCAATCATAACCAGCTTTTACTGTACCTAATATAGGTATTTTAGCAACATTAATAACTGCATTTTTAATATCTGTTTTACATAAAATATAATCTATGCTACAATCAAATATTTCAGACAATTTGACTAAAATTTCAAGGCTTGGTTTACGCATTTCATTTTCATATAATCCAATTACACTTTTAGAACCATTAAGTTTGTTTGCTAAATCTTGTTGAGTATATCCAAATTCTTCACGCAATTTTTTTATTCTATTCATATTCTCACTTCCTATATTTTATATTATAGCATACTTTTAGAATACTTTTCAATATTTTTTTTAAAAAAGTTTTCTTAGAGTAGATAGGATTAGAGGGATTTTTTAATAAGAAATAAAAAAATTTTAAAAAAAATACTTGACAGTCTTCTAAAAGTAGAGTATACTGTGAGCAGACAAGGAGGAAAGAAAAATGAAAAGAGAAAAATTGCAAAGTTTTAGACAAAGTAAACATTTAACTCAAGAACAAATGGCAAATGTACTGGACATAACAGTATCTCATTATAAAGCAATAGAATATGGACAAAGAAATCCAAGTTTTGAATTAATGGAAAGAATAAAAAATGTTTTTCCAAAAGCCAATATAGATAAAATTTTTTTGTCCTAAAAGTCTACTAAAAGAATACTAAATAAGTACAGGCAATATGAATAAAAATTAAGAAAGGAGTTAGTCTTATGAAGAGTGAGTATAAAGTAACAAGTTATCATCCAGAAACTACAGAGGAAGAAAAAGAAGAAATTTACGAACAGATAGCAAAGGTTTTCATAAGAATGGCTCAAAAGGATTTAAAAAGAAATGATAATAAACAAAAGAGGTGAAAACAAATGAATGAAACAAAAATATTAGAGTTTTTTGAAGGTTCAATGTGCTTTTTAAAAAAAGAAAATGCATCAAAATTAGCTAACATTGTAAACGAATTAGATAAATTAACTTATAATGATGCATTAAACTTGTTAGAAAATGCAAAGTTTGTACTTAACAATTCTAAGATTAGTTTGTGTTAGGCAAAGTTTTTTTAATAATTTTTTTGGCCTGTAAATAATAGGTTAATAAATCAGAGACTATTAGGTTAAAACCATTAGTATTTAATCTGTACTTATCGGTATTAAATTGAATTTGATATTTAGCAGAAGTTAATGCTAAATCATGTATCTCATTATCAGACATAATAATCACCACCTTTCGACAAAATTATAACATAGGTGGAAAATAAATCAAAGGAGGAAAACAAATGAAAAGAATTTGGAAAAATTTCAAAATAAACAAAGACAAAATATACAACTTTATTGGACGAGCAGTAGTATATAGCAGTCTATATATAGCAACAGTGGCATTTTCAGTATGGGGATTTTTGCAAGGAATGACATACTAGGAGGAAAAGATGACAAAAAAACGTGAAAAAGAATTAAAAAAATATGGAATAAGTAATCATGAAATTAAAGAAGCAAAAGAACAAAATAAAAAAGAAAAAGTATTACTTATGATAGCAATACTTAATTGGTTAAATGCAATATTAATGTTGATTATTTTATTATTTGATTTCTAAAGTCTTTATCTATTTTAAAATTAAATTTAAATTTTTTGGATTTTGGAACTGCATTAATTATGAGATTAAATTTTTTAGGAATGTTATTTAAATTATCAAAAATTATGAACCCCTCACAAGATGATAGTGGCTCTAATTTGACTAAAGGTGTAATCAATTTATCTTTTATATATTTACCACTATTTTTTATTAAATGATTATCATAAAATTCAAAATCCGTAGGAATAAAAGAGTAGTCTTTTGAAGAAAAACTATTATATATATGTTTTTTATTTAATATGAAATCTGTTATTGTTATAGGATTTTTAGAGCAATTATTTATTCTAACCAATAATGCTATGGTATATAGATTTTTACTATATGTTACAAATTCTTCTTCAAAGTCATTTGATATTACATCATTAGGAGAAAGAGTTACAAAATTAATACCAAGATTTATAAATTTTAAATTAAATTTTTCTTTATTATAAAGAATAGTAGATAAAATAGCGCCATATAAAGCAACTACAAGAGCAAATAATGCGATTTTATCAGTAGCATTTAAAGAAATGAACCAAACAAACATAATAATAACCTCTCTTTCGAGGGTATTATACATTAATTTACAAAATTTTACAAGAAAGGAGTACAAAAGATGGACAAGTTAGATAAGTGTTATTACTGGCACATAGTTACATTAGCAAAAATGAAGTTAAAGAAAAAGGAGTGTAAAAGAAATGTTATTTAAAAAAGATAGAAAGATATTAAATCAAAAATCAATGATACATAACAGAGATATCTTAATAAAAGATATGGAAGAACAAGTAAAGGTATTACATGAAGAGAATAAAAATTTAAGATTTGAAATCGAAGAACAAAGGGACTTAATAAGCAGAATTGAAAGACTAGTAAATTCAAATAAATACAACAATGAAAAAGCGATTTTTAGCAAAATAAAAGAACTAATTTCAGACTACCAATCACAAAATTAGTTCAAAATAAGAACTTATATAAATTCATATCTATTTTAGTATATCACTAAATATTAGATATGTCAAAGGAGAATTAAAATGAAATGTTATAGAAATATAACTACTGATGAAGTAGTTTATAAAGAAGAAGCAGAAAGATATGTACTTAATAGATTGGGAATAACTGTAACACCAAAAGGCAAAAATGGAGAAATGACACAAGAACAAATAGAAAATATAGAAAGTACAATTGATTGGTTTTTCAGTGGAAATTGGATTGAAGAAGAAATAAAAGAAGTAGAAGAACCAAACATATTTGAATTAATTAATGAGGAGTGTGAGCTAGAAAATGTTTAATGAACAAAAAGAAGAATATTCGACAAAACAAGGTAAAAATATTCCAGTATTGCAAAGTGATAAATATAAATCCGCAAGAAAAAAGGCAATAGAAATTATAGATAAAAAAGAATACGGATTAACAGAAGCAGATTTTTGGATATTAATGAATGAAACAAAAACAGGTAAAATGCAATATACAGGATTGATAATAAGCCATACAGGGTGTTTGAAAATAAATGATAAATTAGAAGATACAAAAAGATTTAATCCAGAAAGTGTAATTATAGACAAAGATGGATACAATGATACGTTAGTATATACATATATAAATAAAGAACAAGGGTTATATGAAGTAGGAGAAGTTAGTAAAACAAATTGCAAAAATTCATACCCATATGCAATGGCTTTAAAGAGATGTTTTGACAGAGTTGTACTAAAAAATTCAAGACTAGCATATGAAAGCATATATAGTGACAGTGAAGGTGCAGATATCAGTAAGGAAGCACAAGAAGAAAATGAAAAAGAAAATAAAATAGATGAAACAAAAGTGAATGCATTAAATAAAGCAATTAAAAATTACAAGATATCAGATGCAATAGTAAGTATAGTTTTAGCTGGATTTAATTATGCAAAGATAGAAGATATAAAGATTAAAGATTATAAAATGATATGTGATGCATTAGCTGAAAAAAAGTAGGTGGTTAAATGCAAACTACAGGAACATTAGAAGAAATAAACATAGATTATAAGACTGGAAAACCAAAAATAAGCTTTCTAATTGATGGAAAGGACAAGTTATCAGACATAGAACAATTAAAAGGCTTAAAACTAAAAATAGAAGCAAAAAGATACATAAAAAAGAGAACAACTAATGCAAACAATTATTTTTGGAAACTTTTGCAAGAATTATGTGATTTATCAGAAATAGATACTATAGAGGAATACAAAAGAAGGGTAAAAGAATTAGGAATATTTAGAAGATTTAGAATAGAGACAGAGAATATCAAAACATTTGAAAAAATGTGGGTAGCACAAGGAATTGCTTGGTTCTGTGAGATAGCTGATACAACATATATAGGAAATACAGAATTTAAAATAATAAATGCATATTACGGTTCAAGTTCTTTTAATTCAAAACAAATGTCCAGATTAATAGATGGTGTAGTTCAAGATTGTAAGGCTTATGGAATAGAAACCAAATCAGATGCAGAAATAGAAAGTTTATTGAAAGAGTGGGACAAGAAATGAAACGATATTCAATATTAAATAATTTAGATAAATGTTTCTTTTGTGGTAAACCAGCAGAATGTATTCATGAAGTTTATTTTGGTTCAGCCAATAGGCAAATTTCAATTGAGAATGGATTTTGCACTGGTCTATGTCATAAAGAACATAATATGTCAAACAACTCTGTACATTACAATAGAGACATGGATTTAGAGTTAAAAAAAGCATATCAAAAAGAATATGAAAAAACTCATACAAGAGAAGAATTTATAAAGTTAATAGGAAAAAGTTATTTATAAGACAACAGGGGCTAGGCAGTAAACTAGCCCTTTATTATACGAAAGGAGAAGATATGGAAGGCTGGATAAGAATTTATAGACAAATTAAAAATAGTTGGATTTGGAAAGATAAAGAGCCTTTCGATAAACGAAGTGCTTGGATTGATTTATTATTATCAGTTAATCATAAGAGCAAAAAAATACCTTTTGAAAACGGTTTTATTGAAATAGAAAGAGGACAAACTTTAACATCAATAAAACAATTAGCAGAAAGGTGGAGATGGTCAAGACATAAAGTAAGTGATTATTTAAACCAACTAGAGCAGGACACTATGATAGTACAAGTTAGGGACACAAGAAAAACTCTTGTAAGTATTGTAAATTACAGCAAATATCAACCTATGTTAGAAAAAAAGGACATACTTGTGGATATAGTTCGGGGCAGACTTGGGACATACTAGGGACACAAACAATAATGATAATAATATTTATTTATATTTATTTAATAAATATAGCGAGCAAATCAAAGCAGAAAATGCAAGAAAAAAAATTTCAATAATATCAGATTGTAAAAATAGTAAAGAGTATTCTTTATTAACAGGTGAAGAACAAGACCAATTATTTATAGATTTAATGAGTATAGATAAAAGATTTAAGTAGAGGAAGTGATAAACAAATGGAAATGAAAGAAAATAAAATCAAAATAACAAAGGCAAAGCCATGGGCTATATATTTTAATTATGAAGATAAAAAATTTTTATTACATGAAAGCTCAGATGGTTACGAAAGTTCAACTACATTATATGAAAGAATACAAAAAAATGGAAAATATGAACTAGAAACGATAGCAAGTTATTATGGAGGAATCATTACATTAGATTATCTTAATACGAAAAGAGGAAGAACATATAAACAAGTAAATATGAAAAAATTTTTAAGAAAATTAGTGTATCACGGTTTAGTTCAAAATAAAAAAATAAATGAAGAAATAGAAAAAATGAAATTAGAAGTAGAAAAGTATAAAAAGATAGAAATGTTTTGTCGAAATAAAAGATTAGAATTAGAGTATGAATTATTCAGATAGGAAGTGATAAACAAATGAATACAATAACATTTAAAACGAGACACAAAAGTTACCAAGATATGCTAGAACATTTAAGTATAAGACATAAACAAATATTAGAAATACTAAAAAATAAAGAAATGACAACAAGAGAAATAGCACAAGAATTATATAAAAGACATTATACAAATACAGCAGATGTGAATAATGCTAGACCAAGAATTACAGAACTAGAAAGTTTAGGATTTGTAACAACTGACAAAACAAAGAAATGTAGTATTACAAACAAAGAGGTTGCAGTATATAGAGAAACAACAGAAATTGAGAAAATGGTTGAACAAAATATGAACCATATACCAAGAATTGATTAGGAGGCATTATGCAAGAAAAATGTAATAAATGTGATAGTGAAGAGCTATTTGTAGAAATACAAGGAAATAGAAGAGGCTTGTATTGTGGCAAATGTGGAAAATGGCAAAAATGGATTACAAAACAAGAAGTACAAATAGCTAAGTTTAAAGGTTATAAAATTTTAGGAGGTAGTAATGGATAGAGAGCAAATATTAGAAAGAATAAGAATAGAAATAGAAGCTTGTAAGAAAAATGCAATAGAACACATAGAAAAGGAAGAAATGGTGCCAGCAACAGAATATTTACTAACTATGAGAGATTTAAAAACACAAGAATTAATATTAAAAAAGCAGGAGCAACAAAATGAAATATAATTATCTACCGTTAGAACGGTAAATGTGTAAACTGTGGTCGGATGTATGAGATTGGAAGAACCGAAATTCAGAGGTACAAATGACTGCGATTATGCAGAAGACTATATAAAAGAAATAAAGAAAATTTTAAGAATAGGAGAACAGATAGAGATATGAAATTTGAAGATATGCTGAATACAGTTACATTAGGCAATAGTTACGAAATTATAAAAGATATTCCAGGTAATTCAATAGATTTAATTGTCACAGATCCACCATATGAATATACGACTGGAGGAGGAGCAGGATGTTTTGGAACTAAAAAAAGAAAATATCATAGTGAATATTACAAAATAGCAACAAACACGAATCGCTTAAATGAAAGAAAAATAAAAAATAGAGATGAAATAAAACATATAAGTTCTGGTATTAATTATTCAATATTAGAAGAGTTAGACAGAATAATGAAGAAAATAAATATTTATATTTGGTGTAGTAAACATCAAGTAGAGCCATTATTAAAACATTATTTAGATAAAAAATGTAATATAGAAATATTAACATGGCATAAAACCAATCCATTGCCTACAATGAACAATACATATGCAAATGATACAGAATATTGTATTTTTGCAAGAGAAAGTGGAGTACAACTAAATGGAGATTATGAAACAAAAAGAAAATATTATGTCACGAATATTAATAAAAGCGATAAAGATAAATTTAAACATCCTACGATAAAACCGATAAATATAATAAAAAATTTAATTATAAATTCAAGTAATAAAGGTGATATAGTACTAGATTGTTTTAGTCGGAAGTGGGACAACCTGTGTTGCTGCAAAAGAACTAAACAGGCAATTTATAGGCATAGAAATAGATCCTAAATATCATAAAATTAGTTTGGATAGGCTCAATGGAATATTGGCAAATGGACAAATAAGCTTTGATACAGATATAAATAAAATTTAACGAGGTAAAAGATGAATAAAATAGAAATACCATTTAGGCTTCCATCATTGAATCAATACATAAATGAATGCAGAAGAAACAAGTATGCAGGGGCTAATATGAAGAAGAATGTTGAAAAAGACATAGGATGGTATATAAACTTACTACCCGCATATAAAAATCCAATTAAGATCCATTTCATCTGGGTTGAAGAAAACAAAAGGCGTGATTTAGACAATGTATGCTTTGCCAAAAAGTTCATATTAGACAGTATGGTAAAAGCAGGAAAGTTAAAAGATGATAATAGAAACTTTGTAAAAGGTTTTAGAGATGATTTTGAATATGGAAAATCAAGTAAAGTTATTCTAGAAATAGAAGAAATTAAATGAAAGGAACATAAGAGATGATAGAAGTAAACGAATATGCAAGAACAAAAGATGGAGTTATAGATAAAGTAGATGCTTTATATGAAATGATAGAAAATACAGTACATTTAGAAAATCAAAAATGGTTTGATACAAAAAACATAGTAAAACACAGAAAACAACTAATAGACTTAATAGAAAACAAAGATATTTTAAAAGTTACAATTGATAAAACGATAATGTTTTTTGGAATAGATGAAAGCACATCAGACACTAAATACAAGGAAATAATAAAAAGTATTGAAAATGGAGAATGTGAATTACTAGAAATATTAACACATCAACAGTTTGAGGCTAATTGCTATAAAGTAGTAGGAGAAGAAGATGAGCGATTATGTAAGAAAAAAATGTGTAAGGTTTAAAATACCTCAAAATATAATAGACAAATTAAAAAATGAAGATGAATGGGCAGATGAATGGTTAGAGGATTTATTACTAAAAGAATACAATGTTAAAGAAAATTATCATACTAAAAATGATTTTACAATTAATAGTGGATTGAATTATGAAAATGATGAATATGACTATTTCTTAGATTATCAATTAGATTATGAATATGGAGCAAGTGGAGATTTTGAAAATGTAAGATTATTAACAGATACAGAATTTGAAAAGTATTAAAGAATGTTTGCAAAATATTTTAATGAAATAGGTAGAGATGAATTAAGATTAGTTCATTATTCTTACTATAATGGTTGTGATGAACCAAGTATATATAAATTAGAAGAAATTTAGGAGGAGAAGATGAGTGTTAAAGGAAAAGTAAAAAAGCTAAATAAGAAAATAAAAAATTTACAGGAAGAATTACAAACTTATCAATTATCTAATAGTAGATTAAGAAATAAGAATGACAGATTAAAAACAGAATTAGAAAGACAAAAAACAGATAATCAATATACAGAACAATTAGAGAACATGCTTAAGTTTGCAATAACTAATCATATAGGAAATTTAAGAGGTGGAATGCAAATAGAAAGATACGGAATAGATAAAATGCAAAATTTAAAATTAAGTATAGATTATCAACCAGAATTTAACAGTTACATAATTAGAGTCAATTATTAGGAGGAGAATAGATATGTTAAAAATAAGAGATGATGTAGATTTAAAAGAACTTGAAAAGTTTGGATATACGAAAATTGATATAGGGCTAAATGAACCATATGAAATATATAAAAAATATATAAAACCTTATTTTAGCATAGAGATAAGACCAGATGGAAATATTGTTGCTAATAATGATGATACAAATGCAATTTTAAAAGAAGAATATATACAAGATTTAATCAAAGTAAATTTAGTAGTAAAGGAGTAAATAAAATATGGAACAATGGTTAAGAGATGCTTTAGCAGAAGAACAAGGATATATAATATGCCCACTAGCTCCAGAAACATATACTATTTGTAATGAAAAGTGTGAAGAATGCGAATATCAAAAAGAGTTTATAGAAGCATTAGAAGAGAGGAGTAAATAAGATATGGAATATGTTGAAGAAGGAAGAACAAATATTATTGAGCAATATAGTAAAAAAGATAAAAATAAAATAGAAAAACCAGTGTTACAACATGGTAGTATTGTTTATTGCAAAGGACATGATGGAGCAGGTTCATTTTATGGAATTGTATATGAAAATGGAGTATTAGAATTGCAATGTGGTTCAGATGCTTATATAAGAACAAGAGAGAATTTACATATAGGAGATAGAATTAATTATTGGACAATTGAATATTTATGTAAATCGAAACTGATTATTGAAGGAATAATTAGAGAGGAGTAAATAAGATATGAGTTGTAAAGCTAAATTAAGACCAGATATAAAAGATAGAGGTAAACCAAGTGTAGAATTTGTTTTTGAAGGCAAGCCTAGATACTTTTGTTATGGATATATAGACCAAAGTACAGAGGAATTAATAGATGAGTGTAGAGAATGTCCAGAAAACGTTTACAGAGCAGATGAAGTTATGCGAGATTTAAAAGCTGGAAGAAAACCTGTATATGATGGTTTAAGAAATAGAACGTCTAAAATTTTCAAGGAGAGGAGTGATACATAGTGAACGAAAAAACAGTGAATGAAATGTTTTCTTTTTCAGAAAGAGTAATAAAAGAAGTAGTAAAACGAGATGATGAATACACAAAACAAGTTATAAAAGATTATTTTACAAAGAGATATCCTAAAGAAAACTTAAAATTTGATTTTTTAGATGAAGAAATAGTTAATCAAATTTTAAATTTAGGAATAGCAGAATATCAAAAAAGACAAGCTTTAGGAGGTGTTTTAAATGAAAGAAAATAGTAGAGAAGATAGAGTTAATATATTAAAAATAGAATGTTATATTACAATAAATGATGAGAAAGAGCCAATCTTAAATATTGGTACAAGCTTTTCAAATATGATAAAAAGTGAAGAATTTAAGTATTATAATGATGAGTTACATAAAAATATTAGACCAGTTTTAAATGATTTAAAACAAATGTTACTAAACACATTAGAAATGGAGGAAGAATGAGAAATAGTATAGAAGAAGATATAAAAATAGTTGAAAATTATTTAGCAAATAGTGCTATGAATGAAATAGACAGCAATTTTTTTAAAAATAGTGGTTGGGAAACAGTAGATTTAGAAATACCAAAATCTATGCAACATATTTTATCAGATTATAAAAGAGTATTAAAAGAGAATGAAGAATTAAAAAGATTAGTAGCACAAAAAAATGGATATACGAAGAAATTAGAAGAAGATTTATTTGAAAATTGTAGTAATTATGTTATTCCAGTTCAAAAAGTAAAAGACAAGATAGAAGAATATAAGAAAATGTTACTAAGTTGTAATAGATTTTCTGATGTTGACAGAATAAAAGCAATCAGTGAAAGAATATTGGAATTACAAGAACTACTAGAAGGGAGAAAATAAAATTATGGGAAAAGAGTATTATGTAATATTAGATAAAATACATTTAAATTTTATGAATGATGGAATAGCAACAGGAATAGAAGGTGCAGACAAATTTTACAGTTATGAATCTGCAAAAAAAGAATTAATGAATGACTATGATGAAGATTTTGAAGGCGTAATATATAAAGTAACAGAAAAGATATTTAGAGATTTTGAACTAGTAGAAGAAAGTGAGGAAAACAATCATGAGTAAAACATATAAAGGTTGGGAATTAATGAAAGCAATAGCAGATGGAGAAATAAAAGAACGGAGATAGACTAAAATTTACAAATAAAACAAATAAAGTAAGTATAACAGTAATAGTATTAAGAGATTGTTCAGGTAAAATTATATTAAAAAATGAAGATATGGACGAGTTTCTTTATGCAAATTGGCTATTTGCTACAGATATTGAATTAATAGAAGATGAAATAGATATAGATAGTATAGGAGAATTAAAGGCAGTTACTAACAATATAGATGGAACTGTTTGCATAATGAATAAAATAAATGAATTAGTACAAGCAGTAAAACAAATAAACAAAGAAGTAAAAAAGTTGAAGGAGGACAAATAAAATGTGTAAATATTGTGAAAAAAACATAAGTATTAAAGTAAAAGAACCACTAGGAATAGGTATACATTATCCTAATAAAGATAAAATAATAGATTTAATGGCGGAGTTTATTGAAGATGAATTAACAGTAGATGAATTTTGTACAAAGGAAGGTTGCTATGCAGATAATTATATAGATGGGCATTGTGAAAAGTGCTTAAATTGTATAAAACAATATTTTGAAAATAAAGCAAAAGAAGCGGAGTGATACAAATGACTAAAACAATAAAGAAACTATTAAATGCCAAAGAATTAATAGAGAAAAAGATAAATTTAAACAATAATTTATTAGAGACAATAAAAGTATTAAGGCAAGATGAAAATAACCTAAAAGACGAAAATGATGCTTATGAGATAGCATTAAAACTAATTAAGAAAAGGCTAAAAGAAGAATATAGAAGGTAGGAATACAAATGAATATATATGGAATATACGATATAAAGAATAATGAGCAATGTATGAGAGTAGGGACATTGCAAGAAGTGGTAAAGTTTTTAAATTTAACAGCAAGAGAAATGAGTAGAGCATTAAAGAAAAATAACACGGTAAGAAAACATTATAAAATATATTATTTATTTAATGAGGAGGTATACTAATGAGTAAATACATAAAAGAGGATGTTGAAATAATGCTAAGAAATCATAAAAAAAATGAGGCAAAATTAACAGAAGTGCAATTAAAAAAGGAAGGATATCAAGAGCAATTATGTTATGCAGGAACAGTATATGAAGATACAGAAAATGAAATAATAGAAAATATGCAAGTAGCTGGACAAGCATATGATAGTATACATAGTAATACAAATAAAATATCTGATAAGGTATCAAATACAGTTGCTAATTATAAAAATGAATTAAACCATATAAATAAATTTGATAGACAGTATATAAATTCAAAAATTATAGAATGTGAAGCAGAAGAAAATATATTAAATAAAAAAATAGTAAGAGTTAAAAATTTATTAACTATACTTAGTGAAAAACAACGTTTTGTAATTAATAAATTTTATATAGACAGTGAAAAAGGAGATTGGAAAAGAATTGCAAAAGAGTATGAAAATGAATTTCCAAAGTATTTGTCAATAAAACAATTACAAAATATAAGAGATGTAGCTTTAAAGGACATGTTAGAAGTATTAAACACATAAAATTCGTTAAAATTTCGCTAAAATTTCGCATAAATTGTATTTAAAATTTCGTTTCTAATATTATATAATTATAATAGAAAAATTATAAAAAGTTGCAGATAGAAATATCAAACCCAATGTGACAAAAATTAAAAATAAAGCCCCTTATAATTTTTATTTAAGTTGAGAAGAATAGACGTTTTAAATGTCTATTCTTTTTATTATGTTATGAAAGGAAAATAGAAAATGGAGTTAAAAGATACAGTAGAATTAATGAATAGCAAAGATTACAAAGAGAGATTTAAAGCAGAATATTTACAAGCAAAAATAAGATACGACAAACTGGATGCAATGACTGTAAAATATGAAGCAGGAACATTGAATTTTACACCTAGTTGTCCATTAGAATTACTAAAAGAACAAAAGAAATATATGGGTAACTATATAAGAACTCTTAAAATAAGAGCAGAAATTGAGAAAATAGATTTAAATTAGTTATTACCAGTATGCTAGGTAACTGATAATATAAAGTTTGTTATGTTTATTTGATATGGCAGACCTCCTTTCAAGTTATTTTTTTATATAAACTTTTACAGAACTTTCCTAGCGAGTTCTAAGTAATATTTATAAGTTGTATGCAGTGATATAAACAGTTGGAGAGGACTGTTAATCCTTTATTCAACAAACATAAAGCTAATGTTTTAAGAATACAAAAAGCGAAAGAGGCTTAAATGTATGGTTTTTCGTTGCAGGTATCATTTTACATACAGCCTCAATGAAATTCTAGATAAGTAATTGAGGTGGGGACATTTTATATCATTGCATAGAGTTTATAAAAAGAAAAGAGGAAAAGATATGGGAAAAACAATAAAAGTAATAAGTGGAACTGAAAAAATGGGACAATGTGAAATACTTAATAAATTAAAAGCAGAGCAAAGAATATTAGAACTATTTGAAACAGAAGAAATAGAAAAAATAGAAATTACTTACAAAGAAAAAGAGTCAGCTAATACTGCTGACTCAATAATTGCTAATAATATTATTGATGGAAAGTTAGTTGATCATGCATAAGCATTATTCCTTTGCAATCTTCACAACCATAAGCATCAACGGGTAGTCCACAAGTGGCTAAGAAACTATTAGAGGATAAATCAATTTGAGTTAGAACGTATTTTACATTATCTTTTCCAGTTTCAATTTTGCCAAATTTATTGCTACCACAATAAGGACATTTATTTATCATATAATCACCTCCAATCGAAATGATTATAGCAAACAAAGAATAAAAAAACTGTCAAAATATGTCGAAATATAAAAAAGGAGAAGTACATATGACTAATCAAGAAAGAATAGAAAAATACAAAAAAGAGCATTGCTCAAAATGCAAAAACAAAGAAAAATTTGACTGTGAAATAAGAGTATTCAAAAATAATGACATTATATGTACAAAGTGTGTGTATTATGAGCGAGAAAATTAACTATGCAAATTGTATGCAAAGAAGATGCGATGAGTGCAAGCATTATGACTATTGTTTTAGATATAGACCAAGAAAGGATGTGAAAGCAAATGCCAAGAGGAAGACCAAATAAGATATCAGGGAAAAAAGAACTACAAGAAAAAATAGATAAATACTTTAAAGAATGTGATATAAAAAATGAACCATACACTATAACAGGACTATGCATAGCTCTTGATATTTGTAGAGACACATTGTGTGAATATGCTAAAAAAGAAGAATTTTCCGACACAATAAAAAAAGCAAAGTTAAGAGTAGAAAATTACTTAGAAAAACACTTAATAACAGATAGCGGAACAACAGGAATAATCTTTAATTTAAAGAATAACTTTGGATGGAAAGATAAACAAGAGAATATAAATGTAGATACTTCGTATGAAGAATATATAAAAAGAGTTGAAGGCAATGAGTATTAATACAAAAAAATACATAGAATCTTATATAAAAATAAGGGATAAAAAAGGCAATGTAATTCCATTAAAGCTAAATGAACCTCAATTAAAATATTATAATGTTGTTAAAAAACTATATGAAGAAAAAAAGCCTATAAGAATAATAATATTAAAAGCTAGACAAATGGGATTTAGTACAGAAACAGAGTCAATTATATTTAAAAATGTTGTTACAAATCATAATTATAATGCTGGTATAGTAGCACACAAAGAAGATAGCACGACAAACTTGTTTAATATGAGTAAAAGAATGTTAGAATATTTACCAGAATCTATTAAACCTGAACAAAAAAAATCAAATGCTAAAGAATTAGTATTTAATAATGAAGAAGGAACAGGACTTGATAGTAAGATAAAATGTATGACAGCAGGAGGAAAAGGAATTGGACGTTCTGATACATTTACAGCACTACATTTATCAGAATTAGCTTTTTGGGAAGGGAATAAACAAGACACACTATTAGGATTATTACAAGCAGTTCCTAATATTCCTGAGAGCATCGTGATAATAGAAAGTACAGCGAATGGATTTGATTATTTTAAAGAATTATGGGACAAAGCAGTAGCAGGAGAAAACGATTTTTATCCACTATTTGTTGGCTGGAATGAATTAGAAGAATATAAAATGCAATATACTGGATTTCAATTAACACAAGAAGAAATAGAACTACAAAGGTTATACAATGTTTCTTTAGAACAATTGGAATGGAGAAGATGGTGTATAAAAAACAACTGTGGAGGAGATGTAGATAAGTTTAAACAAGAATACCCAATAAGTCCTGAAGAAGCATTTTTATCAACTGGTAAATGTTATTTTAATAAACAGAATATAATAAATAGAATAAATGAATTAAGAGGCAAGAACCCAATTATACAGGGCTCTTTTTCTTGTTTCTATGATGGAATAAGAATAAGAGGTAGAAAATTCAAAGAAGAAGAAAAAGGAAGCATAAAGATATATAAATACCCTGAAAACAATGTTCCATACGTAATTGGTGGAGATACAGCTGGAGAAGGATCAGATTATTTTACAGCACATGTAATCAACAATATTACAGGAGAGCAAGTTGCGGTATTAAAACAGCAATATGATGAAATAGAATACGTTAAACAAATATATTGTCTAGGTATGTTTTATAATAAAGCATTGCTTGGACCTGAATGTAACTTCAGTACATACCCCGTACAAAAATTAATAGAGTTAAATTATCCTAATATGTATGTTAGAAAAAAAGAAGATACATACATAAGTAAACACGAAAAGGCATTTGGATTTAAGACAACATCAATAACAAGGCCATTAATATTAGCAAATTTACAAGAGATTGTAAAAGACGAAGTTGAAAAAATTAATGATAAAGATACATTAAGAGAAATGCTAACATTTATAGTAAACAGGAATGGCAGAGCGGAAGCGGAAGATGGCTATCATGATGACTTAGTTATGGCTTTGGCTATAGCTTATTATGTAAGACCACAACAGACAATGAAAAAAATAATATCACAGAACGAAGAAATAAAAGCTTTTATAAATAAAGAATTTGGAATAGATGAAGATAATATTAAAAGCGATTATGGAAGTAAAATAGAAGTATTTTAGGAGGGAAACTATGAAAAAAAATGTATTAAGAGAAAAAATAAGGCAAAGAGAAGAAGAAAAGAAAATTACTATTAAAAAGAAAACAAAAAAGAGGAGTAAGAAAAATGATTAATTTAATATATACAATATTACCAATAGTCTGTTTAATAACAGGCTTTTATTTTGGTTTTAAGATAGGAAAAACAGAGGAAATACCTTCGGTGCCTGAAAAAATAAAACATTCAATAAAAACAGTAAAAGAAGAAAATGAAAAGAAAAAAGAAGGAGAAAAATTAAGCAAAGCATTAAGGAATCTAGATAATTATGATGGAACTCCAACAAGTCAGGAGGAGATTTATTTATGAAAAGAGAAAATATAGTAACAGATGTATGGAATGAATATCAAAAAGGAGTTGACTATAATTATAGACAGGATTTGTACAATAAAACTGACAAGAACTTCAAGTTCTATTTGGGAAATCAATGGGAAAATGCAAAATTAGGTGGAATACAGCCTATTACATTAAATATAATACAATCCATTGTTAAATATAAAGTGGGAGTAGTAAAAACAAATTCATATCAAATTTATTTTAATTCTGATACCTATGAGAATGATACGGAAAGAAGAAAATTACAGGATTTATGCGATAGTTTAAACAGATTTGCAAATAGAACTTGGGAAAAGAATCAAGTTGACAAAATTGTTAGAAATTGTGTTGATGATGCATGTATTGACTCAGAAGGAATTGTTTATTTTTATGAAGATAATGATAATATAGTACCAGAACAAGTGGACAAGACGAATATATATTATGGCAATGAAAATGATGATAATATTCAAACACAACCATATATAATTATTTCCTTTAGAAGAACAGTCGACGAAGTAAAAGAGGAAGCAAAGAAAAATGGAATGAGTGACGAAGAACTTGAAAAGATTATACCTGATGAGGAATACCACGAGCAAGCAGGAAAAGATAAAAGAGTAGATGAAATAAGTCCAATGTGTTTAGTATTATTAAAATTATATAAAAAAGATGGAACAATATGGGCTAAAAAATGTACTAGATTAGCAAATGTAATGAATGATAGTAATCTAAAAATAAAGCTTTATCCTGTAGCACATTATAATTGGATAAGAGTAAAAGGAAGCAGCAGAGGACAGGGAGAAGTTGAATATTTAATACCAAATCAAATAGAAATAAATAAGACTGCTACAAGAAGGGCTTTGGCAGTGAAATTGGGTGCATTTCCGAAATTGGTAGCAAATACCAAATATATAAAAAATACAAAAGCTTTAAATAGTGTGGGAACAACAATAGAATTAAATGAATTGAATGCTGATGATGTAAATAAGGTTGTTAATTACTTAAAACCCGCTCAGATGAGTACAGATGCATATAATTTACAAAAAGAGTTAATTGATGATACACAAAATTTGGCTGGAGCAGGAGATAATGTAACTGGAAATATAGATCCAACACAAACAAGTGGGAAAGCTATATTAGCAGTTCAGCAAGCAAGTCAACAGCCAATTAATTCTCAGGTAGAAGCATATAAAACATTTATAGAAGATATTGCAAGAATATGGTTTGAAATGTTAAAAGCTTATAGTGTAGACGGAATTAAACTGACCAAAGAAGAAAAAGATTATGCTAATGATACTACATATGATACACAATATATTTTAGATTATGAGGAATTAAATAAATTAGAACTAGATTTAAAAATTGATATTACTCCAAAGTCTGCATTTGACAAATATGCTATGGAAGTTTCTCTTGAGAATTTATTAAGTGCAGGACAAATAACATTTGAAGAATATGTTAATGCTTTGCCAGAAGATTCTACAATGCCAAAATCAAAACTAAAAGAAATATTAAAAACAAGAGAAGAGAAAAATAAGGTAATTACAGATATAGAGAAACAAGGTAATGCATTAAATGGAGCAATAGAACAAGTAATGACGCAGCAAGAAATACAAAATCAACAGCAAGCAGGAATAACTCCTGAAGAAGCAGACATGCTTAATAATCAGCAATTAAATAATCAAGTTAATTAGAGCGCAATAAGCTCTTTTTTTATTGTCCAAAACTGATGAAGACGGGAAAAAAGCTTTTAGGAATTAATAGTCGACGGACTTTAAATGGGAGGTTACATATGCCAAATGATGAAAATATGGATGTAGAAAATATTGATAATGAGGTTGTTGAAACTGAAACAACTCAAGAAGAACAAGAAACTCAAGAAGAAAGGCAGTTAACACAAGAAGATATTGACAATGCAGTCAAATCAAGAGTAGGAAGGGTTGAAAGAAAAGCCAAAAGGCAATTAGCAGAAAAAGATAAAGAAATTGAAAGATATAAGCAACTCGAAAATACTATTCGTGCTGGATTAGGTGCTAGTGATGATGAAGATATTCTTGAAAAAG